>Ga0210003_1000155_pt1 | contig 59286 bp, 50 predicted proteins | sample LantaG_FD_182804 | JGI IMG/M metagenome (GOLD analysis project Ga0210003, IMG submission 182804) | Deep subsurface microbial communities from Baltic Sea to uncover new lineages of life (NeLLi) - Landsort_02402 metaG (SPAdes) (version 2) | ecosystem: Environmental > Aquatic > Marine > Oceanic >... | reverse complement strand
GAAGGGTTTGTTTCTTCTGGACGAGTTTCTGTTGAGTGGTCATAATTATCTCCTTGTTTGGTTAACTCAGAGATAAATGACCACTCGCCTTTTATGCAAGTGTCAAATCAAGTCCGTCTTCATACAGTTTAGAATTTCCCGCGGAGCAGGCTCTTTCTCTTCAATCGCATATATCCATTTGGATACAAGATTATCTCCAGCGACTAGTGCCTCAAGCTCACGTCTAAGGCGCGATAGTTTTTCGTTAATGAGTTCTGTTGATATGGAAGACAAAAAACCCATATCAGCACTCTCGTGGGCGATGAAGTTTCTCGCGTCTTTAGCACGTTCGAGAATGGCTACATCGTTAGCGGTGAAATATCGCAACACTTTCATGTTGTTGATGGTTTGGCCAAGTAACAAGTCCTTCATGGCCTCTGCTAATGTCATAGTGGCTGAAGCATCACCTGTAGTTTCATAATGGGTAGCTAACTTGGCGATGCGGAGTACATATTGGCATTTTGATTCGAATGAAGTCGCAATATATAAAGCCTTCCCAATAACCAGAAAAAATTTGTCAAGATACTCTGGTTCTTTTGGAACAAGGTAGTTGAGAGTCCAACCCATATTGTACCTAACAATAATTAGTCTGTTCCGCATAAAATGCGGAGTTTTAGTCTTCTGCTTATATAACACACCTTGTGATTTCTTGCTGGAAGTGTGTCAATTTATTTGTATCCTAGCCATGGTGTGGGATCATTTAATTTGTGAAAGAATTCGCCGAAAGCTGTGCGCCATCTGTCTAGTCGAGTGATTCGGTCACATTTGCTCAAGTAGCTTATCGATTGCGGCTTCCGTTGACGTGCTACCGAAATCGCCTTGTGAGAAGCGCATTGATGATTTCACAACACCAGAACGCAAATCGATGATGCTTCCAGACAGCGTGTGAATTACGACGCCATGCGGGAAGTCTGGGCGTGTTGAGTAGGTAAACGAAAGTACATATACAGACTTTACGGTTGTCTGGTTGTACACGCTTCCTACCGTCACCTGGGCATTCCCGTCTATGATTGAGGTAGCCTCTACTTGAGTTTCTTTGCGAGCAACCTCCTCCGAAACCACTTTGTATCCCTTCTCAATAAGAGCCTGCTCAATCAATCCACGAACATTTTCTGGGTCGTTGCCGTGTGATACCACAGTTATCGTAGACCCCTTAATTGCATCAAGGGCTTCGGCGTTCACCACCTTCACGGTTCCTGCGCAGGCGTGGAGCGATAGAACAATCGAAATTGCCGCAACTAGCCTAATCAATGATCCCATCAAAACTCTCCTATGTATCCTAACAGTAATTAGATTAATTCGCATAAGATACGGAATTTTTGTTTCCTCTCATTATAAGTTTTATTAGGTCAAATTTGACCTACCTAAATTATGATTTGTTGCTATATCCTCAAAGTTGTATTCCCTGTAATTATAGGTAATTATGGCTTAAACGGGGCGGGTTGTCAAGAGGAAATTGGAGATATGATATGTTTCCATCAGGAAGGGATTCCTGACGGCGCGTATAATCCCACCTCTAAAGAGATGGGGCACCCGAATCCCAACTTCTTTTTAACGGCTATACAATAATCGTTTAACAATTTGCGGCTATTTTGCCCCGGTTTTATTTTACCCCGGAAGTTTTATTTAAACTTACGGAATTATAAAACGTAAAACAGCTATAAGAACAGTTAAAGGTAGTGTAACATGCTGATAAAAGTGGTGGCCTATCAGGGGCGCATGGGGGAGAAATTAACCCTCGAAGAAAAGATATATATTTTCAAACAGCGGCCGGATTTCCTGTGCCTGCCGGAGTATTATATGCTCGACGACACGGTTGACGATTATTACCGCGCCGCTCTCCACAAAAACGAATATTTGAAATATTTAAGCTCCCTTTCCGACGAGCTCTCCACCTGTCTGATCGCGGGCACGGTGGTCGAGCCGGAAGGCAACAAGCTTTATAACACCTCGTACGTCATTAATCGCGGCCGGGTAATCGGCCGCTACCGCAAGCGTTTCCCGGTAGCGCGCGAGCAGGAGCGGGGAATCAGCCCCGGCGAGGATATGTTTCTTATTAATGTCGAGGGGGTGAAAGTCGGGCTGATGGTCTGCGGCGATGTATTCCACCGACACCTTTACGATGAAATGTACGCTCACCGGGCCGATGTTATTTTCATCCCGACCACCTCGGCGTATCGCCCGGACGACTCGCTGTCCAAAAAGAGATACCGCGACCGGGAGTATTTTCTCGACGGGGCGGAGGCGGCCGGTTCGTTCGTGGTCAAGGTGTGCGGGGTGGGGAAGATTTTCGGGCACCCCCTGCAGGGACGCTCGCTTATCGCTGCGCCCTGGGGCATGGTCTGTCAGACCGACACCAGCGGCGAGCAGACCAGACGAATTCTCTCGGCTACGCTGGATATTTCCGAGGTGCGTGATTTCCGCAAAAAATACAGGCGAAAAAACAATCATAATCTCGAACGAACCGAGATAGTACCGTGATAAGCCCATAAAAAAAGCTCCCCGTCGAGGAGCTTTTTTTAAAATCGTCATCGGCTACCGGCCGGCCCGGGTGGTGTAGTTTTCAATCTCGGAGTTATCAACCAGCATGTTGAACCATTTACCGTAGGCGTCCTGCTGTTTCTGCAGTTTGACGGCGGCAAAGAGGGAATCCCGCTTTTCATTGAAGGTGTTCAGGTCCGGGTTGATCCTTTCAAGCAACCTCATTAAAACGCAACCGGTTTTGTAACTGATCGGCTCGGTCATCTGGTTGGTCTCCCTTAGCGAGAAAGCCACGCCCATCGGTTTGGGGTCGTAGCCCACCCCCGGCATATAATTGTTTCGGGTGATAAGTTCCGTTTGCTGGTACTCGCAATTATATTTCCCGGCCGCTTTATCCCAGGTATTGCCTTCCTTGATAGCGGTGTAGATAGCGTCGGCCGTGTCTTTGCAGATTTTGGTTAAGATTTCATTGCGAAGGTCGCCGCGAACCGTGGTGCGGGCTTCCTCGAACTTGGCAATGCCGACCGGAACTCTTTCGGCGACACCGATAATGTAATACGAGGAAGGATTTTCCATAATCTCGGAAATGGTGCCCACTTCTTCCTTAAACGCGAAATCTTCCGCCTGTTGGCTGTAGCCGATAAACTGGATATTCGATTTCCTCTCAAACGGGGTGGTCTTTTTTACGGGGACGCCCAGCTCCTTGCCGGCGGAGTCGAGTCCATACTTGTCGGCTATGACCAGGAGTTCCTGCAGTTGGTTGAAAATGTTGTCCCGGGTTTCCTGGGAGGTCGTCACTTTTATCAGGATATGCGAGACGTGTGCCTTTTTGACTTTTTCCTTTTCGGTTTTACCGCGGGGAACTTCCATCTCTTCCTTGTAACCGTGGTGTTTGATGATATGCCAGCCGAACTGGGTCCTGAAGGGTTCCGAAATTTCATCCTTTTTCATGCTGAACGAGAGGGAATCGAACTCTTTAACCATCTGGCCCCGGGCGAACCAGCCCAGGTCGCCGCCCTTTTGAGCGGAGTTGTCCTGGCTGTATTCCTTGGCCAGTTCGGCGAAATCGGCGCCGGTCATAATCGAGTCATAGACTTCCTTGAGTTGCCGCTGCGCTATCTCCCAGTCGTAGTTCGAGGGCGCTTTTTCTACCTGGGCGACCTCGAGAACCGCCCGTTCATTAACCTTGTATTTATCCCGGTGCTCGTCATAATATTTCTGCAACTCCTCCTCGGAGATTTCCGGTAAATCTTTTTGATACTTGCTGAAACCGATATTGACCAGACCCACTTTGATCTTTTCTTCGTTCTCCAGATAGTTCTGTTTAACCTCTTCATCGGTGACATGAACCGTCTGGATCACCAGTTCCTGAACTTTCAATTTTAGAATATCGTTTCTAATGATAGGTTCGATCGAGGCCCAGAAACCGGCAGCCTGGGGGTCAACCATGGCGTTCACATATTTCTGGTAGTCAAACCGGCCCTCGGTTTGAAACTGGGGAACCTGCTGCAGAAACTGAGGGGGAGACATTCTCAAGTAAGCGTACAGCTCTTCATCAGTAACGATAATATTATGCTTGGCGACCTGCTGCATAATCAGGTTGTCGTATAGAAGCTGTTTCCAGGCTTTATCTTCAATTTCAAAAGTCTTGTCATCGGGTATCTCGCCGTCGTAATTTTCCAGTTCCTGCTGGTACATACCGTTGAGAATACGGTTATAGTCGGTCCATGAGATTTCCTGGCCGTTGATAACAGCCGCCACGTTGGGATTCATATTTCTTCTACCGCGGCCGGTGAAACTAGCGCCCCACTGCAGAATAATCAAACCAACAAAGAAAATCAGCGTAACAACTATAATAGGTACAATGGCTTTTCTTAAAGCGTCAAACATGAACAAAAACTCCTTATCTTACAGATACTTTTTTTTACTAGTAATTTATTCCTTCACAGGCTCACAAATATAATGAATTCATCCGATTTAGCAATAATAGCTTGTTGCATATTAAACAAAAATTTGTTTCTTTTGTATAATTTTAAAAGGCCCTTTTAATTTGTTAATTTTAGAGAATTTGACATCATGAGTAAAATATCGACCAAAACCACAGCTTCGTTAATCCTCGTAATCATATTATTTACAATTAGTTATGCTCCGGGGGCGACCTGGCCGGTGAAGTCGGAAATCGACTTGTCCTCCGGTTTCGGCGATTTAAGACACAATCGTTTCCATGCCGGAATAGATATTCGCACCGGGGGGGTTGTCGGCCAGGAAATATTTTCCCCCGCCGACGGCTATGTCTGGCGGATTAAAATATCCTATAACGGGTATGGAAAAGCGCTTTATATCAAGGGAGACGACGGTTTTTTATATGTTTTTGGGCATCTTAAGGATTTCAACAACGAGATTGATAAGGTCGTGAAAGAACGTCAGATAGCCGACGAAAGATACTACCAGGACCTGTATTTTCCCGCCGACTCCATCAGGGTCAAACAAAACGGCTTAATTGCCTTTTCCGGCGAGACCGGCACCGGCGCTCCGCACCTTCATTTTGAAAAACGCTCACCTGACAATTTCCCGCTCAATCCACTCACCCACGGCTATCGGCTTAAAGATAATACCCGCCCGACCTTCACCCGGATTGGTTTTAAACAGACCGATGAACAGTCGCTTTTTTATGATGGCACCCGCAAAATGTTTCTGCAAGTCATTCCGGGACGAAAGGAAGGCCGCTATTATCTCGATACCATCCTGTATTTCAACCGCCCTTTCGGAATCCTGACCGATTGTTTCGACCGGATGCGCTCCGGTGGGATGAAGCAGGCCGTTTATAAATTAACCCTGGAGATAGACGGTAAAGATTATTCTGAGGTCATTTTTGATACTCTTGATTTTGACAAGGGCCGGCTGGTCAATTTCGAATATGATTACCAGCAGGCCGTTCAGGATGAAAAACGGGTCCGCCGTCTGTTTCATAAAACCAACAACAACTACGGCGGCAGCCGGGCGCTTCACGAATACGGCGGCATAGTGGGTCTGGAACCCGGTTTTGAAGTCGGTTTGCATGAAGGTACGGTGACGGCTGAAGACAGCTACGGTAATATGTCCGAACTTAAATTCAAGTTTCTCTGGGGCCCCCCGAGTGAAGTCTTTCGCCTCGATTCGATGGTAAGCCTGAACGATACCGCTTATCATTTCTATTTTACACCCACCGCGGATTATAAAAAACTGGGTATCGATACCGTGCATGTCCTGCGCTGCTGGGGGACCAACTGGTTAAACGATACACTGAATTATATATACAAGCACAATCCCGGTTTGCTGGTGGTGGGATCGAAAAAAAACACAATTGAGCGCATCAGTTTGAAACTGGTAATGATCACCGACAAAGGGTGCTATATAGAAGACCGGCCTTTTAACGGTATCACCAAGGGGTACGCCAAGAATCTGGCCATAGTTTATGAACCACTTGACGACGGTCTGCTGGTCACGGTGGCCACACCGGGGAATTATCTGGGAGATCTCGTACTCAGGGTTTACCGGGGCGAGAAGTTGCTCGATGAAAAATATCCCACCCGCTATATCCACGGGGAGAAGTATATGTTCTTCATACCTCCCGATGAAAAATACGCCGTCATCGACAGCCTGGCTGTGGCACTGAGATTTCCCAACGATACATTATACAACCGCTTGACAGAGGAGGTCAGTATCAGGCTGATGGGTTTAAAACCCGACGAAGAACTGGTTATTGACAGCCTTTTTTCTATAGGCTTTACCTCGGAGAATTTTTACCAGCCGCAATTTATCACCTGGGAGAGAAAAGAGGTTAAACGTAAAACCACTTATCAATTAAAATCGGACATTTACCAGTTGTCCCCTGAAGCCATGGTAACCCGGCGGGATTTTCCGGCTTCCTATAGGCTGGAGACTAAAGACAGGAATAATCACCTGACCGGTATTTGCTGGCTGGACGAAAAAGAAAACCGCTGGATTTGGCTGGAAGATAACCTTAATGAAAATAACACCCTTGCCGCTAGTTCCACAGGTGGAGGAACCTTCGCGGTGGTTTATGATTACGCCCCTCCGGAAATTAAAGACCTGAGCGTAAAAAACGGTGATTTGTTGGAAGATCGCCAACCGTTGATTAGTTTCATTCTCGAAGATACGCTGTCGGGCATCGCCGATGACCGCAATATCAGCATCCGGTTAGATGATAAATGGATGATACCGGAATACAACCCGGAGACCAAATTATGTAAAACCCGACCGCTCGAACCGCTGTCCCGGGGAAAACACGCTATCAAGATTGAAGCCACCGACCGGGTGGGGAATAAAGTAGAACGGTTTGTAGAATTCCGCGTAATAGTAAAAAGTAAACCTGAAAAAAGGTAACCTGAAAAAGGGAACCAAATTTGCTTTTTCCGATTAAAGACGATGTCCCCACTCTGCGGAAACCTCGGGTCACAATCGCCCTGATAGTAATCAACGCCCTGATATTTCTCTATTCACAGACGCTCGGCGTCCGGGGGGGCCAGGTTTTTCTCTATAACTACGGTTATATCCCTCATTTTTTCCTCGATGCCGGCGGCCAGTACATTCTGCCCGCCTGGTATTATATGACCCCGCTGAGTTCGATGTTCTTACACGGGGGTTGGATGCACCTGATTGGTAATATGGTTTTTTTGTGGATTTTCGGAACCAATATAGAGGATTATTTCGGACCGATTAAATTTATCTTTTTTTACGTGCTTTCCGGCCTGGCGGCCATCGCATTGTACACTCTTTTTAACCCGTCGTCCCAGGTTCCCCTGGTGGGTGCCTCGGGTGCAATAGCCGGCGTGATGGGCGCTTATTTGGTGCTGCACCCGCATGCCCGCATAACCTGTTTGTTTTTTTTTATTTTCATCCAGTTTATTGTTCTGCCGGCCAAAATCGTCCTGGGGCTATGGTTCTTATACCAGATTATTATGTCGTTTTTTGGCAGTTCCACCGGCGGCGGGGTCGCCTGGCTCGCTCACGTGGGTGGGTTTATTTTCGGCTGGGTGATTCTCAAGCTGATGCTGAAAATCACCGGTCGGGGGACAACTCCCTCCGGCGACCAGAGGATTTACCGGGTTAAATGGTGAACTCGGGCGCCGCCTACCTATTCAAATCCGTATCTTATTGCTCCCCTTGCCAATAACAGTAAGATAAGATACTTTTTAACTCTCCTTAAAGATTTTATCCACTGTAACCGATATCAGGATTAGGAAGAAATTCTGTTAACTGAACCAGGAGGCCATAATGGCTAAGAAGAAGTGGACCTTTTCCAATTTTGAAGATTTGGAAGAAGAATGGAAACAGGGGCATTTTGACTGTGACGATATTTCCGATATCGACGACTCCTTAGTTCTGGATTGGTGTGAAAGAATTGATGATTGGGCGCCCAAAGTCGCCCTCTGTTTTAATCGCCATACCAGCGCTGTGACTCTGGACAGAATTTCCCAGGCGGAACTTCCGGAACTCCGCCGGCTGGTCTGTTATCATCAGAACACCAGTATGGAAACTCTCGAACGCTTGCTCGATGACGGCGACCGGGAGACCAGGGAAACCGCCCGGGAATACCTGCAGAAAAAACAGAGTCCCTATTGGAATCGCCGCAAAACGAAACGGGCGCGGGCCTAGCATTTTTTAAATCTTCAGATTTCAGGCAGCAACCGAAAGGTTGCTGCTTTTTTTATGTCCGGGCGGCTTTTTTTATTGTCGTTAAAAACTGTCTTTTTTGTTTTTATTTTTTTATCTGTTGTAATCTCTCCCGGAGGCTCGTCGTTCCCTAAAATTAACATGTAGATGCGTGAAATCGCTTGACTTTTCGCGATAGCAGCGTATATCTCGCTTATTAATTTGTAACCAACAATAGTTGGATGAAGGTAGGAGTAATAAAATGATTACCAAACAACAAGCTCTTGATTATCACAGTCGCGGTAGAAGGGGTAAAATAGAGATAAATCTAACCAAACCCTGTGCCACGCAGTTCGATTTGTCATTAGCTTACACCCCCGGAGTGGCTGAACCCTGTCTGGAAATTTATAAGGATCCGGCTAACGTCTACAAGTATACCGCTAAAGGAAATCTGGTGGCGGTCGTTTCCAACGGCACCGCGGTTCTCGGATTGGGGAATATCGGGGCGGCAGCCGGGAAACCGGTTATGGAAGGGAAAGGGGTTCTCTTTAAAAGATTTGCCGATATAGATGTGTTTGATATTGAACTCGATACCCTTGACCCGGATGAAATAATTAAATGCTGTCAGCTTTTGGAACCGACTTTCGGGGGTATCAACCTTGAGGACATCAAGGCTCCGGAATGCTTCTATATTGAAGAGACGCTTAAGAAGACGATGAAAATCCCGGTTTTCCATGACGACCAGCACGGCACGGCCATTATATCCGGGGCTGCCCTTCTTAACGCTCTGGAAGTTGTAAACAAGGATATCAGCAAGGTGAGAGTGGTCTATTCCGGTGCCGGGGCAGCCGGGATCGCCTGCGCCAAACTGTATTGTTCGCTGGGTGTGAACCCGGATAATCTCCTGATGGTTGATTCCAAGGGTGTTATGTATGAAGGCCGCGGAGACAAGTACAACAAGTATAAAGCCCAGTTTGTGCGCAAGACCGACTGCCGGACTCTGGCCGACGCCATGAAGGGGGCTGATGTTTTTGTAGGGGTCTCGGTGGCTGGTACCGTCACGGGTGAAATGGTAAAGACTATGAACGACAACCCGATTATTTTCGCGATGGCCAATCCCGACCCGGAAATCACTTACGAGGAAGCCTGCAAGGCGAGGACCGATTTGATTATAGCCACCGGCCGCTCGGATTATCCCAACCAGGTCAATAACGTGCTCGGTTTCCCGTTCATTTTCCGCGGGGCGCTGGATGTTCACGCCACGGCCATTAACGAAGAAATGAAAGTTGCCGCGGTGAAAGCACTGGCCAACCTGGCCAAGGAAGATGTTCCCGAAGAAGTCGCCCGGGCATACGGCGTGGATAACTTCAAATTCGGCCGCGAGTATATCATTCCCAAGCCGTTTGACTCACGCATTCTGGAACGGGAAGCTTCGGCGGTGGCCCAGGCGGCGATTGACTCCGGTGTCGCTCAGAACGTCATCGATATGGACAAATATCGCGAAAGCCTCGCCCAGCGGGTTGGCAAGGGCCGGGTCATCATGCACGCTATTACCAATAAGGCCAAGAAGGCTCCGAAGAAGGTGGTCTTCCCGGAAGGGACTTCCATCCGCATTATCAAAGCCGCCCATATTGCCGTCACCCAGGGGATCGCTAAACCGATTCTGCTCGGTAATAGCGAGGGTATCAGGAAAGTGGCCGATGAGCATGAAGTGGACATGACCGGGATTGATATTATCGATCCGGTTACTTCCGAAAAGCGCATGATTTATGCCGAGAAATATTATGAAAAGCGCGCTCGTAAAGGCATCATGCGCGAACAGGCTATCTGGATGATGCGCGACCGGACTTATTTCGGGATGATGATGCTGGAGATGGGCGATTGTGAAGTGGTGCTCTCCGGTGTAACCTCGGATTACCCCAACACCATCAAGCCGGCCCTGGAGATTATCAGCCTTCGCGAAGGTGTCTCTCGCGTTTCCGGCCTTTTTGCCATGATTCAGAAGGACAAGGTATATTTCTTTGCCGATACGACGGTGAATATCAATCCCACCGCGGAAGAGTTGGCCGAGATAGCCATCAGCAGCGCCAACGTGGCCAGGGCTTTTAACGTCGAACCCAAGATCGCCATGCTATCGTTCTCGAATTTCGGCTCGGCCCGCTACCCGGAATCAGAAAAAGTGGCTGAAGCCACAGCCATTGTCAAACGGCTGGATCCGAGTCTCGTGGTTGAAGGTGAGATGCAGGCCGATACCGCCCTGATGCCGGAATATATGGCCAAGCACTTTCCGTTCTCACAGCTTAAGGAAGAAGCCAATGTCTTTATCTTCCCGGATTTGAACTCCGGCAATATCGCCTATAAGCTGTCCAAGCGGCTAGGTGGCATGACCGCCATCGGTCCCATTCTGATGGGCCTGTCAAAACCGGTTCATGTCCTGCATCGCACGCTTGATGTCAACGAAATCGTTGATATGGTGGCGATTGCCATTGTTGATGCCCAGGCGAATGAGAGAAAGAAATAAACTTGATTTGAATATCTTGTGGTTAAAAAGCAGGGGCTGAAACCCCTGCTTTTTTTATTTCAGGCCAGTCATAATTGCCTTTCAAACGTTATCGGCTCGGCGGTAGCGGCCGATATTTTCAAGATTCTCCTGTCGTAAATGAAAATACTGAGAGAAAAAATGCCGGATAATTGACCGGCATTTTTTTTGGATTCATCCCGTTTTTTGGCGATTTTGGTCCTCAGCCGTCTTTTTTTTATTGCTCTTGGCGAACTTTAAAGCTAAACTTATCGTTACTTCTTTTCGATATATGAAGTAACTGATATTGAGACAACCAAATAGGCCATTAGTTAAAGGGATTTAACTTGGGATTTTTTGACCTTCTTTCAAATGATATTGGTATCGACCTGGGCACCGCCAACACTTTAGTGTATGTTCGTAATCAAGGTATAGTATTAAACGAACCTTCGGTAGTCGCTATCGAAAAAAGCAGCGGGAAAATTCTCGCGATCGGTTCGGCCGCTAAAGAGATGATCGGGCGTACCCCGGGCGGTATCGAGGCTATCCGGCCGTTAAAGGACGGGGTGATTGCCGATTTCGAAATGTCCGAAAAACTTATTGCCGATTTTATCCGCCGCGTGGTAAAGCACAAGTACCTGATGAAACCGCGCGTGGTTATCTCCGTGCCCTCGGGCATTACCGAAGTGGAGAAGCGGGCGGTGCGCGATTCGGCGGAAAACGCCGGCGCCCGCGAGGTTTACCTGATACAGGAACCGATGGCGGCCGCGATCGGGGTGGGCCTGCCGGTGGAACAGCCTTCGGGCATAATGATTATCGATATCGGTGGCGGCACCTCGGAAATTGCCGTTATCGCTCTCAACGGCATCGTCAACGATACCTCTATAAAGGTGGCCGGTGACGAGTGCAGCAACGCCATCATCAGTTATTTGAAAAAGAATTACAACCTTCTCATCGGCGAACTGTCCGCCGAGGATATCAAGATTAAAATCGGTTCGGCCTTCCCTCTGGAAAAAGAGCTGTCGATGGAAGTAAAGGGCCGCGACCTGGTGGCCGGGGTACCCAAAAATCTCAAGATTTCATCGGTGCAGGTCCGGGAAGCTCTCTCGGAGACGCTGGATATCGTGGTGGAAGCCGTCCGGCAGGCGCTGGAGCGAACCCCCCCGGAACTGGCTTCGGATATTCTGGAACGGGGTATAATCCTCACCGGCGGTGGGGCTTTGCTGCGCGGTCTGGACAAACGCCTGCGCCAGGAAACCAATTTACCGGTTAATCTCGCCGATGACCCCCTGACCTGCGTCGTCCGCGGAACAGGGAAGGTTATCGAGGATTTCGCCAATTATACCAAGGTTTTGGAGCGCAGCCGTCGTGATTAAGTTCTTGAAATGCTTTGATTAGCCGGTATTTTTACCGGCTTTTTTATTGCCGTCGAGTTCTTATTAATCTTTTTTTAAATCAAACTGTCTTAAATACAGAAACAAAAAATGAAAGAATCGTACCGGGATAGATTACAACCACTGATCGAGAAGGCCGTAGCGGGCGACCGCGACGCTTTTTCGGAAATTGTGAGAATTATGATGAAACCCGTAGTAGCATTGACATATCGGATGACCCAGAACAGGGAAGCGGCTTACGACCTGGCCCAGGATACTTTCCTGGCCGCCTGGCAGAACCTGTCGGGGTTTCGCGGCGAAGCCAAGTTGGACAGTTGGTTGTATCGGATCGCCACCAACAAAACCCTCAACTACCTGGCTTCCCCCAAAAGCACGGTCGTCGTCGCCGATGATTACCGGCTCACCGATACGGCGGACAGTACCACCCCGGAGAAATTATTAATGCAGAAGGAGCTGAAAGGAATAGTGCTTGATTTCATGAGCACTCTCCCAACCCGGCAACGACTGGTTTTCAACCTGCGGTTTTACCGGAATCTGCCTTTTGCCGAAATTTCCGAGATTACCGGCAATGCCGAGGGTACGGTTAAAACAAATTATCGCGAAGCCGTCAAAAAACTTCGCGAATACATGAAACAAATAGGATGGCAGGCATGAAGTGTAAAGAATTTCATGAGGAGATAATGCTTTATTTCGGCCGGGCCGATTTACCGGCCGAGCTGGCCGGGCATATCGCCGAATGCGAATCTTGCCGTGCTTTTTATGAAGAATTGAACGGCATGGCTTCCGAATTGGGCGCCGATGATGAGTTCTATCCAAACGAACTGGAAGCGGAAGGTTTCCTCAAGCGTTTGAACGATGAGATAGACCGGACCCAGCCGGCTGCCGTTACTTCGGTGTCCTGGTACAAGCTGGCCGGTATTGCGGCTTCGGTGATACTGGTGGTGGGAATTTCGCTGCTCGGTAATTTCTTTAACCGGAACGGCGCAACCCTTGAACCGACCGAGATTAACACCGCCGTTCTTTATTACGACGAGTACCAGCTCGCGCTCGAGAACAGCGACTTGTATGAACTCAGCGATGACCAGTTTTATATCCTGGGCAACGACTATACGTCCAAGAGAACCTATGACGCCGCCGGGCAATTACTCGAAGATTTAAGCGAGGAAGAATTGAAATATCTCGAAGAAAATTTTGATGTGGGAGATTTACTGTGATGTTTAAAAAGTTATCGATAATAATGATTTTGACCCTGATGATTGCTTCGGGGGCGGTGGCTCAAGACGACAACGACACGGAACAAGCGGCAGGAGAATTATATTTTGAGGAACTGCTGTCGCCGCCCCCTTGTTACATGGCGCAGGCCGACATGGATGATTCGCCCATGACCGAGCCGAGCGGTCGTTTCGGACGGGCCAAAAAGTATTATATGGACGCCATGAACCAGCAGCGCAAGCACCTGGAACAGTTCCGCCTGCTTAAACTGCTTGAATTGCTCGACCTGGGCGAAGACAAGGAAATCGCCTTCCTGACCGCTTTCAAGGGTATGAGAAAGGATCTCGGTGAAGTTCAGGAGCAGCGTAAACAACTTATCGAAGAACTGGTCGGTTCCTTAAAAGAGGAAAAGGTTGACCGGGAACAGGTGGACCGGGCGGTAAAGAATCTGCTTAATCTGGATCAGGAAAAGAATAAAATCATGGAAAATTTTTTACAGAAGGCCCGTGAGTTCCTGGACCCCGAACAGATGGGAAAATTTATAGTATTCCAGGAACGGTTCGAGTTCGAACTGCTCGAAAAGATGAAAAATTTTCAGGGCCGTAAAGGCCAGGAGAAACCTTAATTGAAAATAACAAATGAAATTAATTTACTAAAGGAGGTAAACACCATGAAAAAGACAACATTGATCGCGGTGGTTGTGGTGACCATGCTGGCTTCGATGGCTCTGGCTCAGCCGGGTCCGTTCGGTAAGGGACAGTGCCCGATGGGCAACGGTCCCGGAATGGGCAAACAGTTCGCCCGGATGGACCGGGTTGGAAGGCATCAGCAAAAGGGGATGCAGGGTATTCAAATGCTCTTGAAGATGGAAGAAGAACTGGTGCTTTCACCGGAGCAGAAAACCAAACTCGAGAAGATGAAAACCGATTTCGCCATGGAACGCATCGACCGCCAGGCTGCCCTTGAAAAGGCTCAAGTGAAACTGCGCGATTTAATGCGTGACGACAAGGCCTCGGAAACCAATGTGAATATGGCTATCGACGAGGTCTCGCGCTTGAAAGCGGATATGCAGAAGATGCGCTTTAACCATCAAAAACAAGTCAAGGCTACCCTTAACGAGGACCAGTTCAAAAAGCTGGAAGACATGAAGAAGGTACATCGGAAAGAGATGTGCGGTCAGCATCAGTTTCAGAAAGCTCAGAAACAGTTTAAGCAGATGCGCCGCGGACAGGTTGACGACGACGATATTTGATCTGGTTGTAATTAACTCCCCCTACGACGAAAAGCCCGCTTCCGGCGGGCTTTTTTTTGCCGCTAAGTCATACATAGTTTGGAACAGTGACAACACCGCTAAATTGGCCTGTTATTACTTCGACAGAAGAAAATAACTTAAATATATATATGTTTCCCAACGACTTATAAAATATATCTGCCATATTGGCATATTTGTGCCAATTTAACTTGACTCTGGATGGTATAGCTTTTATTTTCATGCTATGGATACCAAAAAAATAATAAATTTCATCAAATCAAAATCCGACCACCCCATGAAAATCAAGGAGCTGGCCCAAGTTCTGGATATCTCTGCCTCGGAGTATTCCAAATTCCGAATCTCGGTAAAAGAGCTTATTAATTCCGGCGAGTTGGTTAAACTAAAACGGGGTCGGATCGGTCCGGCGGACCATCTCAATGTCCTGGTCGGTAAAATTTCCATCTCCCGCAAGGGGACAGGTTTTGTCGAACGGGAAGGTGAAGAGGTCGATATTTTAATTCCCCAGAACGGTCTGCATACTGCTCTTGACGGCGACCGGGTGATGGTGCGTCTGACCGGGCAGGTACAGGGCCGTCAGGCTGGGGTGGTGGTGAAAGTAGTCGAGCGGGCGCCGCGCAAGATTGTCGGCGTCTTTCGGACCAGCGGCGCGTTTGCCCTCGTGGTGCCGGACAATCCCAAGATTCACCGCGATATCTATATTCACCCGGAATGGACCATGGACGCCCGGAACGGGGAGAAGGTAGTGGCCGAGTTGACCCTCTGGGACAATCCGTATGTCAATCCCGAGGGCAGGATAACCGAGCGCATCGGTTTTCCCGGGCAACCGGGAGTGGATATGCTCTCGGTGCTCAAGAGTTTCAACCTGCCCGAGGAATTTTCGCCGGAAATTATCGACGAGGCCGAACGGGCGTCGGCCAAATCATGGGACGAGGAGTTCAAAACCCGTCTTGATTTGACTAACGAATGTATTTACACCATCGACCCGGTGGACGCCAAGGACCACGACGACGCCGTCACGGTCATGGAAACGGACAGCGGCTACCGGCTGGGAGTGCATATCGCCGATGTTTCGTTTTTTGTCGAGGCCGGCACGAAACTCGACACCGAGGCGTTCGATCGCGGCAACTCGGTGTATCTTCCCGGGATGGTCATTCCCATGCTTCCGGAAGTTCTCTCCAACGATGTTTGCTCTTTGAAACCGAACCGGCAGCGCCTGGCCCATTCGGCGATTATTGATTTTGATAAAAAAGGAAAGATTTTAAAATGGCGGATTGTCGATACCGTCATAAAGTCGCAGGCCAAGCTGGCCTATGAAGAGGTTCAGGAATTTTACGACACCGGTGTGGTCACCAAGAAGATTGAAAAGGTGGCCGACAATCTTCGAGTGGCCCGAAAACTGGCCGACATTTTGAGCAAGCGGCGTTTCAAAGAGGGTTCGCTTGATTTTGACCTGCCCGAGGCCAAGGTGATTCTCAACGAAAAGGGGGAGGTGCTCGACCTGGGGCATAATGTTCGATTGGAATCGCATCGTCTGGTTGAAGAGTTCATGCTGGCGGCCAACAAGGTGGTGGCCCTGGATGTTTTTCGCAAGGCCCAGCCGTTTTTGTACCGCGTCCACGACAAGCCGAACCTTGAAAAGCTGGAATTCTTCTCCCATATGGTCGACACCCTTGGTTACAGTTTTCCCGTCTCACCGGAAATCAAGCCGCTTCAATTCGCCCGTTTTTTGAAACGCATCCAGGGTTCCCCCGAAGCGGATTTTATCAATGAACTGATGTTGCGCTCGATGCAGAAGGCGGTTTATCAACGCGAGAATATCGGCCATTTTGGCCTGGCATTTTCGCATTATACCCACTTTACCTCGCCGATCCGCCGCTACCCCGACCTGCTGGTGCACCGGCTGTTGCGCAAACTGAAAAAAGGCAAATATCCCGTCGCTTTCGCCCGCCGGGTCGACTCGGTTATCGACCATGTCGGGAGCCACTGTTCGGAAACCGAGCGTACCGCCGAAACCGCCGAACGGCAAGCGATCAAGGTCAAGCAGGTGGCCTACATGGCCAACCGCCTGGGTGATGAATTTACCGGCATTATCTCGGGAGTGACCGCTTACGGCTTTTTTGTGCGCATCGACAACATGGGAGTCGAGGGCCTGGTGCGGATGTCGACCATCGATGACGACTATTACCAGTTCGACGAAGGCAACTACCGCATTATCGGCCGCCGCAACAAGCGGTCTTTCCGGCTCAGTGATCATGTCAAGGTCGGTGTTTTGAAAGTTGACAAGGTCCGAAACGAAATCGACCTGTTTTTGGCGGAGAACCGCAACCAGCAGCCTCGCAAGAAAAACCCCAAACCCGGGAAGAGAAGAAAAGATAAGTCTGGAACCGGAAGGAAGAGTTAAGCCCATGCCGGTAACCGGCCGCATCATAATTCTGGCGGACAGGGAACGCCCCAGTTACGAAGATATCACCTGGGAAAAACTGGGCTCGGTGGTGACTGACATCTCCGAGCTGTACCAGGCGGCCCGGGAGCGGCGGCTTGATTTGATACTGGTAGGGGAAAGCCGCAATGACCTGAACCATGGGGTGGCCATGAAAATCCGCCGGCTTAACGGCTTGACGGACATCTGGCGAATCTCCCATTATGAAATGTCGCAGGCTGACGGGGAGGCCTATATCGACGGTTATATCTCGACCGGTCTCGGGATGGAGGGTATCTCCAAGAAAATAAAACAGATTCTGGCGGATAAAGAGTTACTTAGCAAATATAAAATCATAGCTCGTTCCGACAAGATGAAGGCGATGGCGCGGACGATTGACCGCATCGCTCCGACCGATGTGGCGGTGATGATTGTCGGACCGTCGGGCTCCGGCAAAGAATTGGTGGCCCGGGCCATACACGACGGGTCGTCGAGACATGACCAACCCTACGTAGCCATCAATTGCGGCGCGCTGGCCGAGGGCGTTCTCGAATCGGAATTGTTCGGACATGAACGCGGCGCTTTCACCGGCTCGGTGGCCAAACGCGAGGGTCTGTTTTTCAAGGCCGAGGGCGGGACGCTGTTCCTGGATGAAATCGGCGAAACCAAACCCGACACCCAGGTCAAACTGCTGCGGGTCCTCGAGGACGGTACCTATTACCCGGTCGGATCCTCGACGCCGAGGCGGGCCGATATCAGAATCGTCGCCGCCACCAACCGCGATTTAAACGAGGCTATCGCCGAAAAGCAGTTCCGGGAGGACCTCTATTTCCGTATCAGTGTCGTCAAAATAATTCTGCCGTCTCTGTTGGAACGCAAGTACGATATCCAGCCCCTGTTGCAATATTTCTGGGCGGATCAAAAAAACCTCGACTACACTGACGCCGCCCTGGACTTGCTGATGAAGTATGACTGGCCGGGTAATATCCGCCAGCTCAAAAATTTCACCGCCCACATGACGGCCCTGAAAACCTCCGGCCTGGTGGATGCCCGGGATGTCGAGCGATTTATTTCCGAGCAGCACACGGTCGCCACGCACCTGCCGGTGTCCACCGGCAAGACGGTCGAGGAGACCGGACATGAACTGATCTACCGGGCGATCCTTTCCCTGGGCAACGAAATCCGTCATCTGAGGAATTTGATAACCGCCCATCTGCCGAGCGAGTCATCCTCGTCAGAAAGCGAAGACCGTATCGCCTCGATGGCGGACAGTCCTTCGATGGAGGAAATGGAACGGAAATTGATTTTAAAAGTTCTGGATGAAACCGACGGCAACCGCAAGGAAGCCGCCAAAAAACTGGGTATAGGCGAGCGTACCCTGTACCGTAAGTTGAACAAATACAATATAAATTGAGGGAGTCCGGGGGAAATAAGAGCACTTATCATTTTTATCCTTATTCTTTCAGCCGCGTCCGCGGTCGTCGGACAAGAATTGTCGACCACGGTCTTTCCGTCCGAGGATGAGTTGGCTGAAGCTTTGCGGAACGGCGAGATCGATTCCGTTCGGTATGTTTTACTTTTGGAAATTATCGAGAACGGTATCGATTCGACCAACCGCTATCTTCTCGACGAGGTACCGAACCTTTTTTATGTTCACACCTCGCAGGGGTCTTTTACGACCAATCTGGAGGGTCGGCAAACAGAGCCGTTTGAATCGCTTTCGTTGAAAAGTGCTAAAAGAACCGGATATCTTGACCAGAAGTATTACCGCGACCTGGATGAAAAAAAGACTACTGCTTACAGCAGCACGCTGGACTTTCATATAAACGGTCAATGGCTGATAAATCTGCAGACCCGGCGAGATAAAAACGGACGGGAAAGATTCACCAAACGGTCGGTTGTCTTTTCGAATAAAAAAGGAAAACTTCGGCAACTGGTGATCGGAAATTTTAACACGCGCTGGGGTCTGGGCACGGTGTTCGGCTATCACGGTAAGTTATTAACTTTTTCCGACAGGCTGGAAGCGGAATCGTTTTTGTATCCCGACTTCGGTGCGTATAACGGTTTGTATGGAACTATCGGGCTGGCCGCCTGGGAGGGACAGGGTCTGGTTTCCTTCAACCGGGACGCGAGCCACGCCCTGTTATCGGCGGGAACAATGATTAGTTGGCGGCCATCGAAAAATATCACGGCCGGCGGTATCTGTGGTTTTAACCGTTTGGAAAACCGCCGCCTCGGCACGGATTTGAAAGATATCAAGCTGGGCGTTTATTTTAAAGGTACGTACGCAGACGGTTACAGCAGCTTTGAATTTTCCGACCAGTTGGGCGAGAACGGTGGAGCCTGGGCGCTGGTCGCGGAAGGCCGGCATCATTTTGGTATGGCCGAGATAAAATACGCCGGATGGCGATATGACGATCGATTCATCGATTTTACCGCCGGGAGCAAAGCCGCTTATATGACAAACCACCTGGAATTACCGACCGTGGAATACGACCTGGTCAACAAAAGAGCCGGCCAGAAAGGTCTGCTTATCAAAACCGTGGTGCGTCCCTTTCTAAACTGCGAGTTCTATAATTCGCTATTGCTGGCCACCCGTAACCGGGATACCTCCAACACCGAATACCTGGTCGGTCTGGGCGGGCAGGTTACGCCCGGCTTTGAGTTGAGCGGCGATTACCTCACCCGCTTCAAAGAGAGAACCGTTTCATCGGGCCAGGCTGATTCGGACCGGCACCGTTTCAGAATCGAGTCAAGATTCGTTTTTAATAGCTTGTCATCGAGGATTTTTATTGCTTATAATATCGATAAGGGGCATAGTGACTGTGTTTCGTTCTTCGCCGGTTTGAAATACCACTCGGCCGGTTTGGAGAATCTTGAAATTTGGTCGAATATGGAACGTATTGAAAACGGACTTATTCAATACTGGTATATGTATATAAAAACCACGCAGAGAGTGTTGAAGAATATTTCAATGTCGGTCAAACTGGGTAACGCTTATCGCCGCGGGTCGGAAACGGAGAATCAGGCGATGGTAACCGCGGAGTTGAAAGCGGTCATATGATGATTAGAAGATTCGTTTTCATATTTATCTGTTTTATTGTCTTTTACTCGTCCGTGAACGCCGTCCTGGTGGTTAACGAGGTCATGGTCAACGAACCGGGAAGTGCCACCTCGCTGGAATGGTTCGAGTTATACAACGACTCGCCCAACGATATAGTGTCGATGTCGCTGTACACCATCACGACCGGCGTCAATAACATAACTTTCAGCGCCTTTTCCCTGGCAGCTTACGGTTATCTGGTGATTTGCCGCGACACGGCAGCCTTCAAATCTTTCTGGAGCGGCCTTGTACCGCCGAATATCATTCTTTACGAAGCTTCTTTTACGTTCTCCAACAGCCAGCCGGGGGAAATTCTGCTCTATCGGGTGGGGTTGCTGCATTCGGAACTGTTCTGGTCCGAAGCCGGCGCGGACGGCGTTTCCTGGGAACGGATAAGCGGGCTGTCCGACGAAATCGACCAGTCGGTGGATCGCCTTGGATGCACACCGGGCTTTTTGAACTCCCTGACCCTTGTACCCTATGACCTGGCGCTGGAAAATGTTTTCGTACACTCCCATAACGACACCACCTGGCTGACCTACATGATTGTCAACCGGGGGGAGAACCTGATCGAGGACGGCGTTCTGAACCTTTTTTATTACAATGAGGACAATCCCCAGAACGAGACCGATGTTATTGCCACCATCGATATCCCGCCGGTGGAGGTCGGTTTCACGACCATCATCAACGAACCGTATGTCCTGCCCGGGCGCTATGTACATCTTGGCGCGACCCTGAACGACGACAACCGCGACCGCAATAACCGCCGTGATTTCTACGCTCCGGGAGAGGCTTATCCGCCGTTCAGGCTATCAGAGTTTCTGGCCAATCCCGACGCGCAGACATCGTTGAACGCCGAGTGGATCGAACTGAAAAATATCTCCGGCGAAAACGTCCCGCTTGACGGCTGGCTTATCGGCGACGAAACCGGGTTGTATGCCATTGTCGATGGCACCGTGACAATAGACCCCGATGAGTATTTCGTGCTGACCGAGGATTCCCTTGATTTTCTTAATTACTACCCGGATTATGCCGGACGGCTGTTTCAGCCCGCCCAGTGGCCGCGACTCAACAACGACGCCGACGTTGTCAGGCTGGTGGATAGTTTTGCCATTGTGGCCGACACGTTTGCTTATGAAAAAGTGTATGAAGAAAATTATACCTGGTCGCGCAGTGAATTGCCTGGCAAGGAAAATTACTGGGGGCGTTCGGAAAAACCGGGCGGCACACCCGGGGAGTATAATATTGTTATGTTCGAACCCCGGGGCGGGGGGTTGACGTTGAATATCGAGCCGCAGATTTTCTCTCCCGACGGCGACGGTTACGAGGATGAGGCCGTGATTACTTTCGACGGTCCCGCCGGGGCCGATTATACGTTGAAACTGTACGACCGCCAGGGGCGGCTGCTCAAGACCTTCTTCGAGGATGAATCGGTATTCGACGAGGAATATACCTGGGACGGCCGGGCCGGCGGCCGCAGGCTAACGATCGGAATTTACATCGTCTATCTCGAAGCTACCGGCGCGGGAGAAATTAAAAAAACAGTGGTGCTGGCCCGGTGATTATGAATAAAAAAACACTGACAACATACTTGTATGCTTTGTTTCTGGTTGGTTTCTTGACCGTGCAAGTGTCGGGCTTTGAACTTATTCCCTCGCAGGGGGTAGGTATGGGGCAGACGTTCATTCTTTCGTACCCGAAAGCGACGACCCTGGTCAATATCCCGTCCGGAGGCTTGCCCACAGGCAACTGGCAGCTCGAGGCGGGGTTCAACCGCCGTTTCGAGCTCAGCGACCTCGACCAGGTTTTCCTGGTTTGCGCCGTACGTAAGGGGAAGATAACGGCCGCGGTCGGCCTGTCGCAGTTCGGCAAGGGGGATTTGTATAAAGAATTAACGGGAAAATTATTAGTCGCTTATCAACATGATTCCCTGTCGGTGGGGATGAGCGTTTCCGGCCTGGGGGTTTACCTGGGCGGGGGATACGGGCGGTTCAGCACGCAGACGGTCGGTCTGGGGATAGCCTATCGGTATGGAAAATATTTTGCCGCTTTTGTGGCCGACAACCTGACCACCCCGCAATTATACGATAAGGCGGTGGCTTTTAATTCGCTCTATTCGCTGTACGCCGAGATTATCGGAATCGGGCAACATTCGCTGACAGCCAAAGTTACCTGGGAGAAATATGAAAAACCCCGGTTCGGGTTTGGACAGAAACTGTACCTGGCCCGGCAGGGGGCGTTTTTCTGGGGGCTGGGCACCGAGCCGTTGGAGTACGGCGGTGGAATAGAGTTTTATTTCAAGAATTGGGGCCTGTCGTACGCGACTTCGTATCACCCGGTGCTTGATTTCTCGCACACCATTTCGTTCTCATACGGTTTCCATCGTCCGGTCGAAAGGGGGAGAGATGGTTTTAAATAAGCGAATCGAGATAGAAAAGAGAGAAGAAGAAACCCTGGCCGGTTACGCGGCGCTGTCCAGCCGGTCGCGGGGGCGGGTTTATCCGCAGAACGAGCACCCCCTGCGCACCGCGTTTCAGCGCGACCGCGACCGGATTGTCCATTCGACGGCTTTCCGAAGGATGGAATACAAGACCCAGGTATTTTTACCGCACGAGGCCGACCATTTCCGCACGAGATTAACGCACACCATCGAGGTCGCCCAGATCAGCCGGACGATGGCCCGTAATCTGCGCCTGAATGAGGATTTGACCGAGGCGATCGCCCTGGTGCACGATGTCGGCCATACCCCGTTCGGGCATATCGGCGAAGATGTACTCAACGACCTGCTAAAAGATTCCGGCGGGTTCAATCACAACCGGCAGTCGCTGCGGGTGGTGGATATTCTCGAGCAGCGCTACCCGGAACATCCGGGGCTGAACCTTACCTATGAGGTTCGCGAGGGAATCGCCAAGCACGAGACCACGGTTGTTATCGTTCACCCCGATTTCGACCCTGACAAAAAGCCGACGCTGGAAGCCTCGATTGTCGATATCGCCGATGAAATCGCCTACAACGGGCACGATATTGACGACGGTCTCAATTCGGGCATTATCGGAATCGACGAATTAAAAGAATTGTCGGTCTGGTCGCGGGCCGAGCAAAACGGTCTGGACAATATCGTCAAACATCTGGCCGGCGACCAGAAGCGTTACGCCCTGGTGCGGTACCTGGTCAATTTGATGACCACCGACGTTCTGGGGGAGACCGAAAGTCAGATTGACAAGCTGGGCATAAGCGATATCGAGTCGCTGCGGACCGCCCCGGAGAAAATCTGTCGCTATTCACCGGAACTCGAGCCGAAAGTGGTCGAATTGAAAAAGTTCCTCAAGGAAAAACTTTACCGGCATGTCCGGCTGATGGGGATGCACGACCGGACTAAGTCTATTATCGGGACGCTTTTTGATAATTTCAAAAAGGAGCCTTCGCTGATGCCGCCCCGGTTCTGCGAGATGCTCCTGACCGAGAAGACCGACATCGTTATCGCCGACTACATCGCCGGCATGACCGACCGCTACGCCGAGAAGCTGTACGAGAAATTCAAATAGCGATTTTATTTTGTCATCCTTCGACTCCGCTCAGGATGACATTAATTCCGCACAAGAATCCTTTTTTCTATGTCATTCCCGTGAAAACGGGAATCCAGGGAATTAACAGAATAAACCTGGATTCCCAGTCAAGTCATAGATGCGCCGATGGTGTGCAGGGAATGACGGTTCAAGTAACAGCTTGCGGAAAATGTACAAGTTATCCACATCGAGAAGGACGGGATTCTCTGTAAGTTGATACTTCCTTGTCGGTTATGGCAAAATGGGTTCGTTTTGTTATTTTTAGGGGTTCCCTTTATTTGTTCTCCGTTTACGACATTTTGGTTATTTCTTTGATTTGATTTAAGAAGCCGCCCGGCGCGTATTCGCGATGATTTACAGCCATTTTGATATACCTCATTATATAACGGGGCGCCCAAAGAAATAAGGACGCTTTTATATTATTTCCGAGAACCGGTTATCCGGCAATTTAATATGGCTGTAATGCCGGTATTTGCTCTTGACAGCAATTACGGAGTGATATATGTTGAAATACGACAACAGGGACGAGTACCACGAGGGTCAAATGAAAATTAAATAGGCAGAACCGCTAAAGGGTTCTGCCCTACGAGGACTAATTAGTCAAGGAAAAATAAAAATATAATAAGTACTAATATAACGTTAATGTTGAATTGTATAAAAAGAGAAAAAATAAGTTCTGAATAATGTAAACTGGGGAGTACCTTTAATGTATATAAAAACGATGCAAATAACAAACTTTCGATGTTTTCAATCAAACACAGAACCATTAAATTTCATGATACCTGACGGTGAAACACTTGGTAGTGGCCTGAATATTTTAGTCGGCGAAAATAATACTGGTAAATCTACAGTTTTTGAAGCATTAGACTTCATCCGAAATGGCCCACCTCGTGGTAAATCAATAAATGACCTTCGTAATAGGTATGCTTCAGAGGAAGAAGCTATCTCAGTTGAAGTGGAATTCAGCGGTGATGTTGATTCTGTAATTGATAATTATGCTCAGAAAAATAAACAAGCTGTTTTGAAGAAATATGTTAATAATAATATTATTAAAATCGCTCGTAGTTCTGAGAATATTAAGGAACTCCGTCTTTGGAATTCAAAAGAAAAAGAGTATAAAAATGAAGCGGGTATTGATGCACCAATAAAAAAACTATTCGAACTTGATTTTATCTGGGCTGATACAAATCCTAATGATGAAGCAAAATTTGGTGCTACAACCATTTGTGGGAAGCTACTTAAAGAGATAGCAAGTAATTTCTCTGCCACAGAGGAATTTAAACAATTTCAAGAGGCTTATGGTAAAGCTTTTAATAGTCCAGAGAGTATGCTAAAAAAACAACTAAAGCAGATTGAGAAAAGAACAAAAGAAATATTTGAATCTCAGTTTGGTCATGCAGAGATTACATTTCACTTTGATGAATTACAAATTGATAATTTCTTTAAAAATGCAAAAATACTTGTAGACGACGGATTAGAAACTTATTTGGATGAAAAAGGTAGTGGAATGCAGCGTTCTGTGGCATTAGCTCTGCTGCAAGTTTATGCAGAGAGTCTCACCAATAATAAGGAAAATAAGAGAGATAAACCGTTCTTTTTAGTAATTGATGAACCGGAAACCTGCCTGCATCCTTTAGCACAATTGAAATTGCTTGAAGCAATGTCAGAAATTGCCAAGACACAACAGGTATTTGTAGCGACTCATTCACCGTATATGTTCAGGAATTGTCTCTCTCTTAATATTGGCTTGTTTTTATATAAACGAGAAGGCAATTCTATCACTTTCATTGATGTAAATAAAGAGCAATGGGGATTATTTCCCTGGAGTCCTTCATGGGGAGAGATAAACTATTATGCTTATAACCTACCGACAGTAGATTTTCATAATGAATTGTATGGATACTTGCAAGAATTAGCAAACATTGACAACTGTAAAGAGTTTGATAATTTTCTGCAAAGAGAAAAGGATATAAACGTATTAAAAAGCTATCAACGAAATGGTACAACAGCGGATATAACGCTTTGTACATATATACGTCATCAAATACATCATCCTGAAAACACATCTAATGTTAGGTTTAATTACAATGAACTGAAGGAATCAATCGATTTATTAGTTAACGCGATTAAGCCAAAATAGATCGGGTGCCCGTCGAGGTGGGTTTGTCTGACTATTTTAAATGTATAATAATAAAAAGGCAGGATCACAAAGAGGATCCTGCCCTACTTGAACTGGAGATCAGGTTCTGAAACCGTAACGGACTGTACGGGAAAATATTAACTTTTACATATAACTTTATGATAATATTAAAAGTCTTGTTATTGTTCTGTGCATTAGCAGCATTTTGTGGCGCCGCCAAAAGCACTCACGTTAACGCTAAGCTTGTCCGACAAGCAATAAATAATTCTATGAAATGGCGTTTAATAGGTTTGGTCGTGTGGGATGCTTTTCTTTCGATTGCTTGTCTTTTTGCAATATTAGAAATAATTGTTTGGATTTTCTGAACTACATACACTACCCGTATCCCGAGCTCGATAGAAGCTCGCTGAGTTGAAGATGTCGGGTTTTTATCGCCTCCGGCGAATCAGAACCCGACCTACTAAACTAAGTTCAGTACGGAGTATAAGTAGTCAGGATCAATCCTGCCCTACAAGAAATAATGGAACCCCTCACAAATCAAAAATTAATTAATCTCTTCATTTTTATGAACCGATTTGCAATTATATATGTTATGGGATGGTTCCCATAATTGCGTATGTCCCTGCAAAACAATGAGATATGAGCCGGGCGGGGTTTTTGAGGGGAGGGCACGCAAGTTGCCTTAATAACTCCCATGGACTGCTTCTTTGGATCATACGAGCTCCCGGCTGAAAACGATACCGGAAAATCAGCCGTGGTAGCATTTTTTATCCCGGATATCGGTATCCGCTTCAAGGCCCCGTTCGACGCCGTCAATCTCGACCATGGTGATTTCGCCTCCCTTTTAGCCCTGCTGGAGTTTATCGACTCCAACCAGAAATATTTCTCCAAACATACCTACCAGATTTTCGGCAACAACCAGCGGGTGATAAACCTGGTCAATAAGCGCGAGGAAAGCCCCGAGATGTTCTCCCCGCTGATGGAAAAGGCCAAGAAATATCGGGATAAATACCGTTTTTCGCTGGAATGGGTGCCCACCTGGGATAATTCCGCCAACGATTCTCTTTTAGATTGACCTTGTCCGGGGGCCGGTGGTATAATTACGCCATGGCTTTAAAAACACCCGGTGAGTTTTTAAAAGAAATCAGTTCCGGTAAGTTCCAGCCGGTTTATTATTTTTTCGGCGAGGACGACTACCGGATTGTCGAGGCGGAGAAATATCTCGCCTCCCAGTTTATCCCCGACCTGCAACTAATCACCAATTACCGCCGGTTCGACGGCAGGCGGACCGCCTACGCCGACCTTCAGGCCGAGCTGGCTGTCTATCCCATGCTGGGGGAGAAGCAGCTTATCGCGGTTTCCAATATCCAGAGCTACAAGAAAGAGGATATCGAGAAAATCCTCAAGATGCTGACCCCGGCCGACCCCAACCGGATAGTGGTTTTAAGCAGTCCGGCGGACAAAGCCCCCAATAAAAAATCAGCCTTTTACAAAAAAATGACGACCACCGTAGTTTCGGTGGAGTTCAACAAGCTGACGGATGCCGAGACGCGCCGGATGGTCGGCCGTAAGCTGGAAAAGAACAACCTGAAAATCGAGCCGGAAGCGCTAAATTTGTTTACCGAGCTTATCGCGGGAAATCGCGGGGCGCTGGAGGCCGAGACCGACAAGCTGATTAATTATATGGACGAGGGCCAAACGGTCACCCGCGAGGATATCCAGAAGGTCGCCTCCGGATACCAGGTTTATACGGTGTTTACGCTGGCCGACCATATAATCGCCGGTCAGAGCAAAAAAGTCCTGCAACAGATAGAGTTGCTGATTGCTGACGGCAACAACCCGACCGGGATTCTGTTTTTTCTGGGACTGCATTTTATTTCGCTGTACAAGGTTAAAAACAACAAGCCGCTGGAGGCGCACCGTCGCTGGCTGACCTACCGTTTTCGCGCCCAGGCCGAGAAATATGAAAGCGAGCAGCTGGAAGATATTTTAATTGAAATCGCCCGCACCGACGCCGACCTTAGAACAGGCAAACTCAAGCCGGCCCTGGTCCTGGAGACCCTGGCCCTGAAACTCACCGGGGAAAAGCGGAATCAATGAATAAAGAATTTCGGGAAGAAAACAACCCGCAGGCGGTAAATAAGGTTGGTGAGGAGAACCAAAACGGTCCCTCACCCGGTGAAAAAAGTACGGAAAGGCGGCTGGTCGAAAACGCCCAGAACGGCGACAAAAAGGCTTTCGGGCAGTTGATAAGGCTGCACCAGAAAAAACTTTTTCGGTATATTTACGGTTTGACGGGATCTTTCGACCAGACGGAAGATATTGTGCAGGAAACGTTTATAAAAGCATGGAAAGCGCTTGACAGGTTCAACCCGGAGTACGCTTTTTATCCCTGGCTGGCTGTTATCGCCCGCAACTCGGCCTACAACCAAATCAGCCGGGAGGAAAAGAAAGAGTCGCTGGATCGGGTTCAGGAGAAGGGTTTCGACCCGGTTTCGCAGGAGTTGGGACCGCTCGAAAAACTGCTCGACAGCGAGGGCAAGAAAAGATTTTACAAGGCGCTGAAAGCGCTGCCGGTCAAGTTCCGGTCGGTTTTTGTCCTGCGACATTTTGAAAATAAAAGTTACGAGGAAATTTCGAGCTTTTTAAACGTTCCCCCCGGGACGGTGGACTCGCGCCTTTACCGCGCCCGGCAGATGTTGATGGAGGCGTTGAAGGATTTATTATGACGCTTTATTTAAAACAAAGCGTAAGGTAGAAGGATACGATGGATCACGGTTATTTTAAAGACAGGATCTCCGCCTATTACGATAACAACCTGAAGCCCGAGGAACAGGTCGTAATCGAGGAACATCTGAAAGAGTGCGAAAAATGCCGGAAGCTTCTGGCGGAATTCGAAAAGCTGGACCGGCTGGTCGAGGAGCACAGCCAGCTCGGAGGGGAGAAGTACTGGGAGGAGTCGGCGAAGAAAATCGAGAAAAGCCTGGGGTTTGAGGAAAAGACGGCGATAACCGAAGTGGCGTCCTCGCGCTGGTTTGGCTTGACCTGGAAACTGGCAGCGGTGGCGGCCTCGGTGGTGCTATTGACTATTGTTGGATTGCACCGGGATGAAATCTGGAAAGAAGAAAAACCCGAGAAGAGGCTGAAGAGTGTACCCTCGGTAGTGACGCCGACCGACTCTGTCGCGGAAATAATAACAGATGAATTGAAACATGCCCGGCCCGCCGAGGTCGATGAGGACCTGGCCGACCGGGAGGTTCAGAAGATTGAGAAACCGAAACCGGTGGGACGTTCCGGTGAAGTTGTTTCGGAGGAGGCGAAAATTCCGGGTATAGGTACCAGCGCTGTTACCCCTAAAAAAGGGGAGCCTGCGGACGTCGGGAAAGCTCCGTCGCCGGCGGTGGTTGAAAGAAGCCGGGACGATGTCGCCGCGCGGGCTAAAAAGGATCTGCCGGAACCGGACGTGGTTGAGCCAATCGTATCAGATAACCGGCTTCAGGAAGCGGTAGAAAAGGCTGAGGAACAGGCGGATTTATATAAATCAATAACACCCGAGAAAGAAACGGAACCCGAGAGCCTGGCGGAACTTCGCGAGCAGAAGGATTCACTGACGCGGCTGATGGTGGCCGAGGGCCGGTGGAAGGATAAATCGGATCTGGCGCAGTCTTTTGACGGGAAAGAAAGCAAGAAAAAGGTTAAGCGCACCCCGGCCGATATTGAAAACGACCTGCTCCAGACCTGCTATAAAATCGCCCTTTTGACCGAAGACAAAGAGGAATATAAATCAGTCAGGGAAATCATCGAGAAGGTCGCCCGGGATGAGGCTTCGCCCAACCGGGAACTGGCCCAATCATATCTGCGACAGCTTTCAGAACAGAATTAGGCGCTGTTATAAAAAGACAACCTTTCGGGCGGTTTTACGTACAGAAAAGTAAGCCGTTTAGACACGAGGAGTTAATTATGAATAAACGTCTTTACCGTTCGAGAGGAAGTAAAATCATCGGGGGTGTTTGCGGCGGTTTGGGCGAGTATCTTGAACTTGACCCCACCCTGGTCAGAATCATCACGGTTTTGCTCTTTCTCCTGCCGGGTGTCGGTATTTTATCTTATATCATCGCCTGGATAATTATCCCACTGAGGCCGGTCGATATAGCCGTCCCCAATACCGAATATAAACTATCCCCCTGGAACAAGTATTTACCGGGTTTGATTCTTATCGGCCTCGGTATGTTGATACTGGCCCGGGAGTACTGGTACTGGTTCGATTTTGACGATGTCTGGCCGGTGTTTCTAATCGTGGCCGGATTATTGATTATTTTCTGTGGAGTTTTCAGGAAAAACAAAATAAATCCCGGCGAAGTTAACGGGCAACATGTAAACATTAACGGAAAAAGCTGAGAGGTATAAATATGACACCGGCGAGATTCAGATGGGGAGCGCTGCTGATATTGTTTGGCGTTTTAATCCTGCTGAGAAATATCGACGTTATCAATTATAATTTCTTTATCGACCTGGTCTCTTTCTTTCCGTTTTTCCTGATAGCGGTGGGTATCGAGAAGATTTTCACCCGTACGCGGGCGGAGTTAATCGCGTACCTTTCATCGGTATTCCTGCTGGTTGGCGGTGTTTATATCGCGTACAGCGGCAGTTACGGAGGGGACGACACCAGTTTTTTCAGCACTTCCACCTATCGCCACGATATAGACCCTTCGGTTAAGGCCATCCATGCCACCGTCAGTCTCGACGAGAACGACCTGACTATCCGGGACGCCTCGTCGAGCGACCTGTTGTACGGCCGCTTTAAAAAATACACCCGGAAACCCAGAATCGACTATAAAGTGGAAGATGACCAGGCTTATCTGGAATTGAAGGGCCGGTCGCGGAACCTGGTCGGCGGACTGATAAAGATCGAAACCGATGAGCGTAGCGACTGGTATCTTTCTTTCTCGAAAGTTCTGCCGCTGTTCTTAGAATGCTTCGGGGACAACGCCGACATTCATCTGAACCTGTCCACCACCCCCCTCAAGGAGCTTACACTCGACGCCGATGAATCGGATATTTATCTCAAGCTGGGCAATATGGAGCCGCTGGTGGTGATCGACCTGGAGGGTGACGAATCGAGTCTGCGCCTGCGGGTGCCTACCAGTTCGGGGCTGAAAATCAAAGGTTCGGAGTACCGGGAATTGTTCGATGAAATCGGTTTAGTCGAACGGCAGGGATATTTCATGAACGAAAGTTACGACTCGCTGAGAAGCAAGATCGACGTCAATCTCAAAGACAACCTAAGCTCTGTCTCTATAGATTTTTACTAATCCTTCCTTCTATCCGCAAAGCCGGCCCGCCTCGCGCGGGCCGGCTTTTTTATGGAAAAATAAAAAGTTGCTATTCTTTTCATTTTTGGCTTCATTGGTGATCACAACGAGGTGAGTATCAATGGAAAATATATTTATTTGTCTGACAATCGTCATGTTATTAGCCGGGTGCGCCTCCGAAAAGCAGCCGGATATCAGCGAGCGGACCGTTCTGCGAATCGGCACCGACGCCACTTACCCGCCTTTCGAGACGGTCAACACCGGCACAGGCGAGCCGGAAGGTTTCGATATCGACCTTATCAGCCGCGTCTGCGAGCTCAACGGCTGGAAGCCGGAGATTATCGTGACGCCGTTCGACGGCATGATACCGGGGCTGAACAACCGTAAATTCGACGTCGCCATCAGCGCCATGACCATCACCCCCCAGCGGGCGGCGGTGGTGGCTTTTTCCGAATCGTATTACCGGGCCGGGCAGGTTTTGGCCGTGCCGCTCGAGGACTCGCTGATTAAAAGCGTCGATGACCTCCGGGGCAAGAAAGTCGGGGTGCAACTGGGCACCACCGGGGAGATTATGGCGAAAAAACTCGACGGGGTGCACGTCTATTCGTTCGACAATATCGGGGCGGCCTTTATCGATATGGCCAACGGCAACCTCGACGCCGTGTTGAACGATTTCCCGACCACGCAGGCCTATATTGAGCAGAACCATACCGCCAAAACGGTGGGGGAGCTGCTCTCGACCGAGCATTACGGCATGGCCGTCCGCCGTAAAGACGAACCGCTTCTTATGAAAATTAACGAGGCGTTGCGGACGATGAAGGCCGACGGTTCCTACGCGGCGATTTACATGAAATGGTTCGACGCCCCGCCCCCGGCGGAGTTTATGGGGGACACGGCGGCGGTGGGGGATACGGCTAAGAGCGAGTAAGATGAAGAAGCTGTCAGGTCACACTCGCTTTCATCGAGCAGAACCTGACAGTAAGTAAGGAAACCGTCAGGAAAAGATTCCTGACGGCGCGTTAGCATACCTGCGTCTAAAGACGCAGGCCACCCGGAGGCGCGAGTATGTCATCCCCGCGAAAGCCGAAGGTGCGCCGGGGCGTGCGGGGACCCAGGTTTTCTTATTTTATGGACGGCCGATGTGGATATCTGCCGGGAACGAGAATCGACGCGGAGCGTCGGGAATTGCGTTCCAACGCGGAGCGTGGGAACGAGGGGGATAGTTTTCCTGCGTCTAAAGACGCAGGCCACCCGTGAACATGGAATAACACAATATTTATCCTTGCTTGATTCAAGGTGTTAACACTTATTTTATTCGTTAAATAGAATGGATATCCTAGATGGTTTAAAAGTAGTTTTCTTTCCCTTAAAAGAAATAACACAAATGTTTAAAAACAACTTAGAATTATTAAATACTAAGAAGGTTAGGGAATTATTCATTGGCTGTGAATTAGCATATATAATTCAAGAGCAAGACAAGAAAGAACTTAAAATTGGATTTCCAATAAGAGAAGACAAATGCAACAAATTAAAAATAAAACCTCATATTCTATTAAAAGAATTATTATTAAATCCAAAATATATTCAAGATTATGATACTGATATTTGCATAACAATATCAGGGGAAGAAAATAAATACTTGTATCGTCTTCAATTATCGCGGTTGATTTCTGGGAAAACAACAAACTTTAAAACTGAGGATATAATTCTTTTATTAAAAAAGAAATTCATGGTACAGACAGATAAAAGTATTTATTTATTAATTCATATAGAAGAAAATACTGAAATGGAACTTGATAAATTAATTAATTTTATAAAAAAAGAAAAAGTCCCATACGGAGCAATTTATGTATCTGGTCTTATATCTAATAAAGAACCGATAGCAAGGTTTTATCGTATATATCCTGATTTTAGTACATATCAAAGAAATATGAAGTATTTTATATAAACTATACTATTAAAAAGCGGCAGTGGGCATCTGCCGGGCACGGAGAATTTATATCAATTCCCCTTCGAGGTAATCGTCGAAGGCGGCGGTGATTTTGACCTCGACAATCTGCTTGCCCCCCTCGAAACTTTCCGGCATTTTGACGCGCAGGTAATTGTCGGCCACCGCCCAGAAAAAATTCCCGCCCCGTTTTTTATTCTCAGCTATTACGCCCAATTTTTCACCCTGTTGTTTTAGATGAACTTTCCTGCGGTTCTGTTTGGAGACGGCCGTCAAGACGCTGCTTCGTTCTTTGATGATTTCCGAATGTACTTTGTCCTGCATCTCCCTGGCCTCGGTGCCGGGTCGGTCGGAATAGCTGAAGACGTGCAGGTAGTCGAGCAGGTCCAGTTCGGCCAGGGTTTTCGATTCGTTGAAGTCGTCCTCGGTTTCGCCGGGGAAGCCGACTATTATATCCGCGCCTATCACGGTGTTGGGCAGGGCGTCTTTGAGTGAGCGGGCGCGTTCGATGAATTTCTCGCGGTCGTAGGGGCGGTGCATGAGTTTGAGAACGCGCGACGAACCCGACTGCAAAGACAGGTGCCAGTGGCGGCAAATGCGGCCGGCGGAGTCGGCGAAAACTTTAATCAGGTCGTCGTTGACCGTCTGCGGCTCCACCGAGGACAGCCGGATGCGGGGGATATCGGTGTCGCTGATAATCAGCCGGCACAGGGCAGCCAGGTTTTTGACGGGCTTATCGGCCTCGCGGTCTTTGTACATGCCCATATTGAGACCGGTGATAACGATTTCCTCGAAACCCGATTCGACCATCCGGTTGATTTCATCGATAATATCGGCAGCCGGGCGGTTGGTCAGCGGGCCGCGCACGATAGGCAGGATGCAATAGGCGCAGCGCTGGTTGCAGCCGTCGGAAATTTTCAGCCAGGCCCGGTTATGGCCGCAGAAGTCGGTGATATCGGTGGTTTGTTTTGGGTCTGGTTTCCGGCCGTTAAAAAGTTCCGGCAGGCGTTCGGGGAGGATATCGGCGATGAAATCTTTTTCCTTGTTGTGGAGGGTGATATCGACGCCCTTCATCGCGGTAATTATCTCCGGGTCGCTGTCGACGTAGCAGCCCGCCACGACCACTTTGGCGGCCGGATTTTCGCGCGCCGCGCGCCGGATGATATTGCGGCTGCTCTGGTCGGCCCGATGCGTGACAGTGCAGGTGTTGATCAAATACAGGTCGGCCTTTTCGCCTGGCGCGGCCCGGCGGAAGCCGTAGGGGTAGAGGGCGGCGGCCATTCGCTCGGTCTCGTACTGGTTCAAGCGGCAGCCGATGGTGTAGCAGGCGATTTTTTTCAGTCCGCTTTTTTTCATCACTGTTTAATATAACGAAATTTTCGCGGGGGATAACAGGATTATTGATAAAAAAAGGCGGCCGGAAAACGACCGCCTTTTATCATATATATAGAAGCATTTACTGCTTGTTTTCGTCAGGAGCGTCCTCGGAAGGTTTTTCTTCGGTCGGGGATTCAGCTTCAGCCGCCGGGGCGGATTCGGCCGGTTTTTCCTCGGATTTCTTCTTCGGTTTCGCGTGTTTTCCCACGGTCTTCTTGACCTCGTCCGGCATGGCCTCGGCCAGGGGCTGGTTGGAAGCCGCCGTGTGGTTGGATATGTACTTCTCGAATTCGGTATGTTCGCGCTTTTTATAGTAAGCGACCACGGAGAGAACCACCTTGTGCATATTGCGGTCAAACTCGATGACCTGCAGGGGCAGTTTCTCGCCTTCTTTGAAGACGCCGGTCGGATTCGATAGCTCCTCGGTGGTCAGCTGGGCGTTGGGTACGAAACCCTCAACATCATCGCCGAGATCGACGATTACGCCGCGGTCGAGCACCTTGCTGATGGAGCCCAGGCATTCCGAGCCGACCGCCAGTTTCTTGGCCAGTTCCGGCCATGGGTCTTCGGAAAGCTGTTTATAACCGAGCGAGATACGGCGGTTGTCATGGTCAATCTTGATGACCTTGACTTCCACCTTGTCGCCTTTTTTCATGACTTCCGAAGGATGCTGTATCCGTTTGGTCCAGGACATGTCGGAAATGTGCACCAGGCCGTCGATACCTTCTTCGAGTTCCACGAAGGCGCCGAAGGCGGTCAGGTTACGCACTTTGCCGGCGATGGTCTTGCCGATCGGGTACTTGTTCTCGATGGTGCCCCACGGGTCGGGTTCCATCTGCTTGATGCCCAGGGAGATTTTTTCGTTTTCCTTCTCCACCGAGAGTACCACGGCGTCGACGACGTCGCCGACATTCATAATCTTGGAGGGATGCTTGATATGCTGGGTCCAGGACATTTCGGAAATGTGAATAAGACCCTCGATACCTTTCTCCAGTTCGATGAAGGCGCCGTAATCGGTGATGGAGACGACCTTACCCTTGACTTTCTTGCCGAGGGGGAACTTCTCTTCGATATTTTCCCACGGGTAGGGAGTCATCTGTTTCAAACCGAGCGAAATGCGCGAGGTCTTCTCGTCGAAATCAAGAATCTTGACATCGACTTTCTCGCCTAATGAAACCATCTCGGAAGGATGGCGGATGCGGCCCCATGACATATCGGTGATATGCAGCAGGCCGTCGACTCCGCCCAGGTCGATAAAGACGCCGAAGTCGGTGATGTTTTTCACCACGCCCTGGCGAATCTGGTTGACGGTGATTTCATTGAGCAGGGTGGAGCGCATTTTCTCGCGTTCTTCCTCAAGCACCACCCGGCGCGAAACGACGATATTGCGGCGGGTTTTGTTGAGCTTGATGATTTTCACGGTCATTTCTTCGCCGATGAGAGCGTCGAAATCCGGCACCTGGCGCAGGGAAATCTGCGAGCCGGGCAGGAAAGCGTCGACCCCCATGATATCCACGACCACTCCGCCCTTGATACGGCGGGTGACGTTGCCTTCGATGGTATCGCCGGCATCGTGGACGTCGCGGATTCTGTCCCAGACCCGCATGAAATCGGCCTTTTTCTTGGACAGGATCAACTGACCGTTGGAATCCTCAATCTGTTCCAGGTAAACCTCGATCTCCTCGCCGACGCTGATGTTGACCGGCAGGGGGAATTCGTTGATGGGAATAATCCCCTCCGATTTGAAGCCGACATCGACGATGACATCGTTCATGGTTACACCGAGAACCTTGCCTTTGACGATTTCTCCCTCCTTGATGTCTTTGATGGTGGAATCGTACATCTCGACCATGGAGTCGTACTCTTCCTTGTCATAGACCACCCCGGAGACGTCGGTGATTTTAACTGCCTCAACCTCCAGTTCAGGCGGCATCGGGGGAGCTTCGGTTACCCTGGCCTGGGCCCTTTCGGCAACCCGTATACGTCGCGCGGTAATGACTTTTTCAATTTGTTTCTGCTGTTCTTCCGCCGTCGTTACCTGCTGAACCTCAACCTCTTTGGTGGTGATTTTGGTTTTGATATGGGTAGTTTTTTTAGTGGAAGTAGCTTTGCGCTTGCTGCGCTTTTGGTTTGTGGGTTTAGTGATTTTTTTGGCTATTGCCATTGTTAATTAAGAGAACCTCCTTAAACTGACCGGTGGTTTTGAATTTTTCCCGGGAGGGAAAACCACCAGCTTTGACACCTTTTAAATATCTCATGTATAACAACTTGATATTCGGAAGGTGCGCACATATATAATTAAAATATCGTAAAATCCAAGCGGTTTTTTAGTTATTCCGCGATTTTTTTGATTTTTTCGAGAGTGTATTTATTTTGAATCTCATCGCGCAGGGCGGCGATTTTGGCCATAATATGCTCGGCTATTTTGATATAGCTCTCTTTTTCGGGCGGGAAGGAAGCCGCCCAATCGGCCGCCAATGGTTGGCCGTAGGCGATAAGCATTTTGGTGCGACCCGTCAGGCAATCATTAAGTCTGTTCGTACCATGGATATATGCCGGGACTATCGGGCAGTGGGTGCGGTTGGCGATGACCCCAATACCCGGTTTGGGCGGGTGCAGCTGGCCGTCTTTATAGCGGGTGCCTTCGGGGAAGATAGTCACGCCGTAACCTTCGTTGATTTTTTTTATGCACATCTCAATCGCAGTCCGGTCGATAGCGCCGCGTTTGACCGGGATGGCGTTGATTTTTCTGAAAAAAGCGGCCGCGAGCTTATTGGGAAAGAGTTCTTTCTTGGCCAGGAAATAAACCTCGCGGGGGCACCAGGAGCCGACAATGGGCGGGTCGAAATTGGAGATATGGTTGGAGGCCAGGATAAAGCCGCCCTCGGCGGGGAAATTTTCCCGGCCGAGGATTATGGGCCGGTAAAGAAAGCGGGTGAGGTTTTTGGACAGGTGATAGCCGAAGTAAAATAGAAAAGTCATGATTATTTTACGATTTTTTTGATCAGGTTGATAATCCACTCCACCTGTTCTTCGATAGTCATATTGGAAGTGTCCACGAAATAGGCATCTTTGGCTCTCTGGAGGGGGGAGTGCAGACGGTTGGAGTCGAAGTCATCGCGCCGTTTTATGTCCTCGATTTGTTCTTCGAAAGTCGTGGAGACGCCCAGTTTGCCCATATCGAGCAGCCGTCTCTGGGCGCGTATTTCGACCGAGGCGTCAAGGTAGATTTTCAAATCGGCGTGGGGGAAAACGACCGTGGTGGTGTCGCGGCCCTCGGCGACAATATTGCCGTTTTTACCGATTTCTTTCTGTTGGGCGACGATAGCCTCGCGAACGCCCTTGTGAGCCGACACCTCGGAAACAGCCCGGGTGACCTCCGGCGTGCGGATGGTGGTGGTGACGTCCTCACCGTTGATATAAATTTTATTCTGGTCGTCCTCCGTTTTGAACTCGATGGAAACGTTTTTGGCCAGGGTCGTCAGTTTGACTTCGTCCGCGGGGGGAACGCCTATTTCCAGGGCGAAATAGGTCAGCGCCCGGTACATGGCTCCGGTGTCGAGGTAGATATACCCGAGACTCTGGGCCAGGAGTTTGGCCGTGGTGGATTTACCCGACCCGGCCGGCCCGTCAAGAGCGATTATTTTTCCCTTCAAACGGGGCAGGTTGTATTTCGGTAACGGCATGGTGCTAATTTATAATTTTGTCTTTCCAAAGGCAATTAGAAATTTTATCAAGTTACAGATTTATTTGTATTCGACGTTATAGACATCCTGGCGATGAAAGAGATACGGCATACCCTCGCCGGCGCCGCGGGAGGCGGTGCAGACACAGAAAAAAGCCGCTTCGAATATGGCGATAACCAGTTCTCGGGGCGCCTCAGGTTCCAGGTCGCTGTAAGATTTGCCTTCCTCGATGAGCATTTTCGGCAAGCCGTGATATCTGGCGTTCACCCCGATGGCGCGCACGTGTTTGTCTTTCATCATCTGACCGAGCAACTGCTCGAGATATTTTTTGATTTCCTCGCGCTCCATGGGGTATAAAATAAGTTAAAAATTATGATTCTGACAATATAAAACGGGAATATTTTAGCCAATATCGAGTTTTATCCGTCATTGCAACAATCCTTTTTTTGAAACGTATGTTTTAAGATAAGTTTATTTGGAAAAGATTGCTTCACACGGATTCAGGATATAGATTGGAAGATAAACAATTAATGATTTTAACTGACAGGAAGCTTTTATGCGATTGGTACTAATTTTATTCTGTCTGCTTCTGCCGGCGGCGGGAATGGTCTCCGCGGCCGACTGGCAGATAACCACCCTGGAGAACGGCCTTAAAGTGATGATTCTGGAGAACCACCAGGTGCCCCAGGTCAACCTTTCCACGACTATCAAGGCCGGGGCCAAGAACGAAACGGATTATTTCGACGGCGCCACCCATCTCCTGGAGCACCTGATTCTTTTCCGCGGCACGGAGAAAATGAACGGCGAGGAGCTGGCCGCCGAGATGAAAAAGCACGGCGCCTATTTCAACGGCTATACCTCTTCGGACTGGACCGATTTCGTCATTTCCCTGCCGAATGAGAATCTCGATTTCGCCCTGCAGATTCACGCCGACATGCTTTTCCGCTCCAACTTCCCCAAAGAAGCCATGGACAAGGAGCGGCAGGCGGTGCTGGAGGAAATCAATATAACCGAGGACAACCCGGTCGACAAGGCTTACCGCTCGTCCTTGAGCAAACTGTTCGGGAAGCAGCATCCCTATTCCAAGAACGTGCTGGGTTCCAAAGAAAACGTGGCCAACGTACCGCGCGATTCGGTTTACGCCTATTACAAGCGCTATTATGCTCCGAACAATATGACCATGGCAATCGTGGGGGACCTCGACGCCGCCGCGACGTTCGAACTGGTCAAGAAATATTTCGGCGATTTTCCCCGGGGAACGACGCCGGAGGATAATTACGGCCCGCTTCCGAAACGTAACCGGGTGGAGGAAATCGAAATCAAGAAAGATATCGGGCAGGGATATTTGATGATGAGCACTATCGGCCCCCGGGCCGACAGCCCCGACCAGTTTCCGCTGGATATCATGGCCACGCTGCTGGGCGGCGGAGAGTCCAGCCGTTTGTGGAAAAAGCTGAAAGACGAACTGGGCATGGTCTATTCGGTCAATTTCGGTTTCTATACCTCGAAATACGAGGGCACCATGTTCGCCTTCGCCACCTGCAACCCGGCCGATATCCCCGATGTTGAGAAGGCCGTCAACGAGGTCCTGAACGACGTCAAGGCCAACGGCTTCACCGAGAAGGAACTGCGCAAGGCCAAGAACACCATCAAGACCAACCATTTCCTGTCGCTGGAGCGGGGGCTCAATATCGCCGATAAGTACGCCCAGTACGATTCCTTTATCGGTTACGAATTCGTGGATAAGTATCCGGGCAATATCGAGAAAGTTACGCTGGCCGACCTTAATGCGGCCTCTCAAAAATATCTCAATACCGACTCTTATGTCAAAACGACGGTGGTGCCCCAATGAAGAAAATAAAAATTTTATCGATAATATGTCTTTTAGGCCTGCTGTTAGTCTTTAACGGCTGCGGCCGGAAGAAAATCAGCCTGGATTCCGAGGGTTACGGCAAAACGACCCTGGCCAACGGGATAACCGTCCTGGTCAATCACGACGAAACCACCCAGTTGACGGCGGCCCGATTCCTGGTTGGCGGTGGTTTGCTCACCGAAACGGCCGAGAACAACGGAATAACCAACCTGACGTTGAAAATGCTTTTGAAGGGGAACGCCTCCATGACCGCCGAGGAAATCACCGAGCAGCTTGATTTTCTCGGGGCCAATATCTCGGTAGCCTGTTTCAAGGATTACGGCGTTATTTCGTTCACCTCGCTGACGGAAAATTTCGAAGAGGTGCTTGCAATAATCTCACAGTCGTTCATCTCCCCGACTTTCCCGGAAGAAGAGTTAACCAAGCTGAAACACGAGGTCGAGGGCGACCTCAAGGCCGTCAACGACAACCAGACCCAGGCCTCGAGCCGGCTGTTCTGGCAAACGGCTTACGGCGACCGGGGCTACGGATTGTATTCGGACGGCACGCTGGAGTCCATCGCCGGTATCACGGTCGAGGCTATCAAGAAACATTATCAGAAATATATCGGCGGCAATAACATGATTTTCTCGATCGCCACCGATTTAGCGCCCGAGGAGGTCGTGATTAAACTCGACAATCACCTGGGCGGGCTAAAAGCGGACGCCGAAAAAGTTTCCGCCCCGGATATGACGTTGCAGCCGGAGAAGGAAGGCTTCGTCTCGTTCGACCGGAACCAGTCGTTCGTATTCATGGGGTATACGCTGGGTCACCTGAAGCCGGCCGAGATCGCTTACCTGGACCTGGTGAACCGGATAATGGGCACCGGGGTCGGGTCCCGGCTGTGGTCGCTGCGCCAGGTAGAGAAACTGGCCTACACGGTTTATTCGCAGTACAATATTAACAAGTATAACGCAGTTTTCCGCGCCGCCATCGGTACCGACACCGCCAAGGTCAAACAGGCGCTGACATCCCTGGAGCGGGAATGGAAGAGACTGATCGATGAAGGTCTTTCAGAAGAGGAACTGGTTATGGCCAAAGTGAACATGAAAAACGGCCTGATTTACAGAATCGACACCAAGGCCAACCGGGCCGACAATATGGCTTATTATGAATATATAGGGTATGGCTACCGATTTATCCTGGAATTGATCGAGATGGCCGACCGCGTCACGCTGGAGGAGGTCAACAAGTTTATCAAGGACAATCTGACCGGCGAATGCAAATATCTCTCGATTGTCGGTAAGAAATAACAGCGGCTCGCAAAGTTAAAGAAAATAGGGCACAACCTTTACGGGTCGTGCCTTTTTTTTTGACGGCGGGTATGTACTATCCAGCCGTTGGCATTAATTTACAATTTCCGTTACCGCCTGGCCAGACTCAAGGGTTAGGGATTATCAAATTCAGCGGCAATTGAAGGCTCAACTATCTAATTGGTTTTTTTTAATAATGTAATTACAATTTTATCGATTCATATTCCAAATAGAGTAATTCAGGGCCGAGGCGAAACTTACCCAGACAAAATAGGGCAGCAGAAGTACTCCCGCCAGGGATTGTTTCGACCAGAATAAAATGATCGTGAAAAGAATCGCCGTCCATAAAAGCGCGATATCGACCAGAGCCAGGCCGGGCATTTTAAGACCGAAGAAGAACACCGTCCACAGACCATTGAAAACCAGCTGCAAAATAAAAATCGAAAGAGGTAGTGAAACCGCTGCGAAACCGTTCTGTTTCCAAATCAGCCAGGCGGCGATGCCCATCATGATATACAGCAGGGTCCAGACGACAGGGAAGACCCAGCCGGGGGGAGTCCAGGCCGGTTTGGCCAGGGACTGATACCATTCGCCGGGTTGGAACCGTCCGGCGATAAAGCCGACCCCGAGACAAATTATGATTGATATTACCAGGCCGGTTATCTGTGAAGATTTATCCATATTTCTCCTTTTTTTATTAAACGGATATATTTACGATTTTTATGACAAGAAAGCGATAAATAAGTCAACCTTCCCTTACTTTGTGAAATAAGTCACCTTATTGCTGAAAAAGGGCATAAAAAATTGTCCGAAATGATATATATTATTAATGAGGGATATTTCAATATGGATTCAAGCTTCATTTGGGGCTTATATCTTGTTATATTTTACCGTATTAACTAAAAATCGGGGTTGGAAGGGCAAATAATTGCTTGACAATAATAATCTTAAAGTGTTATATAATGATTTAGATTGTTATAAATTTCACAATCTTATCTGGATTTTGACAAAATATATTACCCCCCGAGTTATCGGGTGACTGGCATAAAGGAGATTTGTATGGCAGAATTCGAACCGGTTGAGGAACAAATTACTGCTGATACGCTGGTGGTCGGTGGGGGTGTGGCCGGTATGACAACCGCTATTGAGACCGCGGAAGTCGGCAAAGACGTGATATTAATCGACAAGATGCCGACAATCGGCGGCCGCGTGGCGGCCTCGTACCAGTATTTTCCCAAGCTCTGTCCGCCAACCTGCGGTATTGAAATCAACCTCAGAAGAATCAGGGTAAATCCCCATATCCGGGTGCTGACGTTGACCGAGGTCGAGAAGGCGACCGGCACGCCGGGCAACTACGAGGTTCAGCTCAAACTTTCCCCTCGTTATGTGAACGAAAAATGCACCGCCTGCGGCGAATGCACCAAGGTTTGTGAAGTCGAGCGGGATAACGATTTTAACTACGGCCTGGATAAAACCAAGGCTATTTATATGCCGCACGCCATGGCCTACCCGCCCCGTTACGTGGTGGATCCGCAATACGCCGGCGACGAGCGCATGAAAAAATGCGTCGAGGCCTGCGAATACGGCGCGATCGAGCTGGATATGCAGCCGCGCACGATTACGGCGAAGGTGAAAGCCATTGTCTGGGCGACCGGCTGGAAGCCGTACGACGCCACCAAGATTGATAATCTCGGGTTCGGCCAGTATCCCAATGTCATCACCAATGTTATAATGGAACGCCTGGCCTCGCCGAACGGCCCCACCCAGGGCAAGATTTTGCGGCCGTCGGACCAGAAAGAGGTTAAGACAGTCGGCTTCGTGCAATGTGCCGGGTCGCGCGACGAGAACCATCTGCCGTACTGCAGCGCCATCTGCTGCCTGGCCTCGATGAAGCAGGCGACTTATATTCGCGCCCAGTATCCCGAGGCGGAGATTCACCTGTTTTATATCGATGTTCGCTCGCCGGGCCGGATGGAAGATTTTTATGTCAAGGTTCAGGAAGACGAGAAATTCCATTTCCATCGCGGCAAGGTGGCCAGGATTACCGAGAACCCGGAGAACAAAAACGTGATTCTTGAAGCGGAAAACACCCTGACCGGCAAGATTACCAAAACCGAGGTTGACCTGGCGGTGCTGGCCACCGGTATGGTGCCCAACAACGTCGACGCCCCGCCGCCGTTCGATACGGAACTGGATGAAAACGGCTTCATTGTACAGGATTCCAACAAGGGCGTGATCGGCACCGGAGTGGCCGTGCGGCCGTTCGATGTCGCATCGTCGATTCAGGACGGCACCGGCGCAGCCTTGAAAGCTATAAACGTCAAGGCAAGGAGGTAGTCATGGAAAAGAAATGTGGTGTTTATATCTGCAAAGGCTGCGAAATTGCCAAGACCATCGATGTCGACAAGCTGGTCGAGGTGGCCACGGGCGAAAGCAAGGCCCCGATCTGTAAAACGTATGATGTTCTTTGCACCAAAGAAGCAGTGCAGCAGATTAAAGATGATATAAAAAACGAAGGCGTCAACCGGGTGGTGGTAGCCGCCTGTTCCGGCCGGGTTTTTCCCGAGCTGTTCGATTTCGGCAATGAAATCGTAACCGACCGGGCCAACCTCCGTGAACAGGTAGCCTGGTGCCATGAAGCCAATGACGAAGACACCCAGATGCTGGGCGAGGATGTCATCCGGATGGGCGTCGCCAAGGTCATGAACAGCGACCCACCCGTACCGTTTATTGAGGAAACCAGCAAGGATATTCTGGTGGTGGGGGGCGGTGTCACCGGTATGACGGCCGCCAAGGCCGCCGCTGACGCCGGTTACAAGGTTACATTGGTGGAGAAAGAGGACCGCCTGGGCGGCTGGGCGACCAAATTCGCCAAGGTTTTCCCCAAGCACCCGCCCTATAAAGACCTCGAGGATTCCGATTATCAAAAACTGGTCGAAGAGGTGGAGGGGAGCGGTAATATAACCGTGCACAAGTCCACCACGGTGAAGAAAACTGCCGGCCAGCCGGGTAAATTTGTCGTTGACCTGGAAAACGGCAACGGGGGCGGCCAGTTTACGGTCGGCTCGATCGTTCAGGCCACCGGCTGGAAACCGTATCCGGCTGAGAAGCTGGGTCATCTTGGATTCGGTCTTTCCCCGGATGTCATCACCAATATCCAGATGGAGGAGATGGTCTCCAACGGCGGTATCAAGCGACCTTCGAACGGTAAGCCGGTGGAGAGCGTGACCTTTATCCAGTGCGCGGGTTCCCGCGACCAGGACCATCTGCCGTACTGTTCGGCGGTATGCTGCCGGGTTTCACTGAAACAGGCCATGTATATCCGCCAGCAGTATCCCGACGCGAAAGTTTATATAATATATAAGGATGTTCGTTCCCCCGCCCAGTTTGAACTGTTTTATGCCAATGTTCAGAACGACGAGGGGGTGTTTATGACCAAGGGTGAGATTGCCAACGTAACCAAGGAAACCGACGGCCAGATGTCTGTCGAGGTAACCGACACGTTGCTGGGCGAAGATATCAAAATTAAATCGGATATGGTGGTGTTGGCGACAGGTATGGTTCCCACGACCAAGGTTGAAGAAAAAATTGAGACAGCAGAGAGCGAGGCGGCCCCCGAAAGCGGTGCGCAGGTCGAGGAAGGCAAAACCGCCGACGGCAAAAAAGAGGCGGCGGGGGCCGAAAAAGGCGCTAAGATTCTCAACCTGGCATATCGTCAGGGAACCGACCTGCCCACCCTCAAGTACGGTTTTCCGGATTCGCATTTCATTTGTTTCCCGTACGAGACGCAGCGGACGGCCGTTTATGCCGCCGGCCCGGTGCGAGCGCCCATGGATTTCGCCTCGAGTATCAGTGACGCTTACGGGGCGGCCTTGAAATCCATCCAGGCGGTGGAGGCGGTGTCCCGCGGTGCGGCCGTGCATCCGCGGGCCGGCGATTTGACCTACCCGGAATTCTTCATGCAGCGCTGCACCCAGTGTAAACGCTGTACCGAGGAATGCCCGTTCGGAGCGCTCGACGAGGACGAGAAAGGCACGCCGCTGCCCAATCCCAATCGTTGCCGCCGTTGCGGGATCTGCCTGGGAGCCTGTCCGGAAAGAATCATCTCTTTCAAGAACTACAACATCAACATGATTTCGTTGATGATTAAATCCATCTACATGCCGGATGAGTTCGACGAGAAACCGCGTATTCTGGCTTTCATCTGCGAGAACGACGCCATGCCGGCGTTGGATATGGTCGGTACCAAACGGATGAAATACAACTCCATGATCCGGATCATCCCGCTTCGCTGCCTGGGCTCCATGAACACCATCTGGGTCGGCGACGCCTTGTCGGCGGGTTTTGACGGAGTGATTCTGATTGGCTGTAAGAAAGGCGATGATTATCAGTGCCATTTCATCCGCGGCAGCGAACTGGCCGGCACCCGTATGGACAATGTCCGCGACAAACTGAAACAGCTCGTTCTGGAAGAAGAGCGGGTTGAACTGCACGAACTGGCTATCAGCGATTACGAAAAAATACCGAAAATTTTCGATGATTTCCTTGAAGTTATCGACTCGGTAGGTATGAATCCCTACAAGGGGATGTAGTATATATATTATGGCAATCGGCCTTTGGTCCCTTTATTAAAAGAGGGACCGGGCCGGGGTCATATTGTGAAGTCATTCCCAAAGTTTTTGGCACATTACATATATTAGTGTGTAATTATTTTTTTAGCAAACCGGATTCATAATATCTCGATTTCCCCCATAAATTTGTATATCGAATTGTCTTGCAATGTGTTACTTCGATTCGACTTTTTCAAAAAAGAAGTACCGTAGGTAAGAAAAATTGAATAGATAATGAATTTTTTCACATTTTCGCTTGACTAATGTCTATAAATTGATTAAGATTTTAATTGGTAAGGTAAGAAATATTTTAGAACAGAAAAGATGCAAATCAGAGAATATAAGATTACTTAAATAAATTTACTTAATTAATAAGGAGTAAAAATGGCAGACAATTTACCAGAAACTCCACTGCTCGATGAACTTGAGAAGGGTGCCTGGCCGAGTTTCGTAAAAGAAATTAAAATGGCGGCCAAAAGAAGTCCGATGTGTAGTGATCTCCTGGGTCAGTTAGAAAAATCTTACCGGGATAAAATGGGTTATTGGAAACATGGTGGTATCGTTGGCGTTATGGGTTATGGCGGCGGCGTTATCGGTCGGTACACGGCCTTGCCGAAAGAATTTCCGAATATTTCCCATTTCCATACCATGCGTATCAATCAGCCGGCGGGCTGGTTTTATACGACGAAGGCTCTTCGGGATATTTGTGATATCTGGGAAAAACGCGGTTCCGGTTTGACTAACATGCACGGTTCGACCGGTGATATCATTCTTCTGGGTACGAATACGGCTGAACTGGAGCCGGTTTTCGCCGACCTGGCCAAAATTGATTTCGATATCGGGGGTTCCGGATCCGACTTGAGAACGCCGAGTTGCTGCTGTGGTATGTCGCGTTGTGAGTGGGCCTGCTATGATACGATGGCTTTGACTTATGATTTGACGATGCATTATCAGGACGAACTCCATCGTCCGGCGTTCCCTTATAAATTTAAATTTAAAATGTCCGGCTGCCCCAATGACTGTGTAGCCTCGATTGCCCGTTCGGATATGTCTATTATCGGTACCTGGCGCGACAGCATTCAGGTTGACCAAGACGCCGTCAGGGAATATGCTGACAAGGGTATGGACATCACTTCTGACGTGGTTAACAACTGTCCTTCAAAATGCATGGATTGGGACGGCAAGGAACTGCATATCGAAAACGGTTACTGTGTCCGCTGCATGCACTGCATCAACGTAATGCCGAAAGCCCTGCGACCCGGTAAAGATCGCGGCGCAACTATCCTGATCGGTTCCAAGGCTCCGATCGTTGAAGGCGCTCTTCTTTCTTCAGTACTCTTCCCGTTCATCAAAATCGAGCCGCCGTATACCCAGATTAAAGATACGGTTGACAAGATATGGGATGTCTGGAGTGAAGAGGGCAAGGCCCGTGAAAGAGTCGGTGAGTTTATCCAGCGTGTCGGTCTGGGTAATTTCCTCGATGCCATCGAGGTCGAGCCCGTCGCCGAAATGGTCGCCCACCCTCGTGAAAATCCTTATGTGTTCTATGAGGATTACTTCGAAGAAAGCGATGATGACGACGACGAAGAAGAAGGTTAATTGAATTAATTGGATAATAACTTTTAGTTTATAGAGGTTTGAAATGGCAGTTGACATGTCACAAAGAAGAACTGATTACGGTCCGCCTCATTATGAGCGATTTTTGCCGCCGATAATCAAGGAAAACTACGGTAAATGGAAATATCATGAAATTTTGAAGCCCGGTGTGATGGTTCACGTTTCTGAAACGGGCGATAAATTATTTACGGTTCGTTCGGCTTCCGGTCGTTTGATAAGTATCGATAAAATTCGCATGTATTGCGACCTGGCTGACAAGTATTGCGACGGTTTTCTGCGCTTCACGAGCCGTCACAATGTCGAGTTCCTCCTGACCAAGCAGGAAAATATCGATCCCCTGATTAAGGACCTCAAGGAAATGGGTCACCCGGTCGGCGGTATCGGCAACTCCATCACCAGTATTGTACATACTCAGGGCTGGGTGCACTGTCACTCAGCGGCCACCGATGCCTCGGGTGTCGTCAAGGCCGTGATGGACGACCTGATTGAGTATTTCGAGAACATGAAACTTCCGGGCAAACTTCGTATCGCCCTGGCCTGCTGTCTTAACATGTGCGGGGCGGTGCACTGCTCCGATATAGCTATCCTGGGTATTCACCGTCGTCCTCCCCGGATTGACCATGCCAATCTGAAGAATGTCTGTGAAATTCCGAGCGTCAGTGCCTCCTGCCCGACCGCGGCGATTCGTCCGGCCACGGTTGACGGGAAGCCTTCGGTGGAAGTTATCGAAGAACGCTGTATGTTCTGCGCCAACTGTTACACGGTCTGTCCGGCGATGCCCCTGAACGACCCTTTGAACGACGGTGTTTCCATCTGGGTAGGCGGCAAGGTCTCCAACGCCCGCAGCGAACCGATGTTCTCGAAGCTGGCGATTCCGTTCATCCCGAACAATCCGCCGCGCTGGCCGGAGGTTACTACTGCGGTTCGAAATCTGGTAGAGCTGTGGGCCGCGAATGCTAATAAATATGAAAGAATGGGTGAGTGGATCAACCGTATCGGCTGGCCCAAATTTTTCAGGATGTCCGGTATCGAGTTCCAGAAGGAACACATTGACGACTTCAAGCATGCCGGTCTTACGTTTAAACGTTCGACACATTTAACATTTTAAGGAATGATTGATGGCAAAGACAGTTGATGAAATCGCTGAAGCCATGTATAAAATGGTTGCGGAGGCCCAGGGTATGAAAAAACTGAAACCGATGGACCTCATCAAAGCCATGATACAAATGTTCGGCGACGAGGTTGACAAAAAAATGTGTAAGGAAGCCATTAAACAGTTAATCAACTCCGGAAGATGTGTTTACACTTATTTCGGGGGAAGTTTTATTGAACTTCCGCATAGAGAGGGTGCCGCTAACGACTAAACCTGGCCGCACCCGGGTTTGCTTATATGAATATTAGAGTTCCGCGTCTCCTGGTCGCCGGGTTGTCCGGTGACTCAGGGAAAACTATAGCCAGTTTGAGCCTTCTGACCGCGCTGCGGCAGAAGGGGCTGGCTATTGCTGTTTTCAAAAAAGGGCCGGATTATATCGACGCTGCCTGGTTGACCCGGTTCGCCGGAAGCGAAGCCCGCAATCTGGACACGTACCTGGCGGGGCGGGATAAGGTTCGGCGAACTTTTACGGCCGCCGCCCGGCGCGCCGATTTTGCCCTGATTGAAGGCAACCGCGGAATTTTTGACGGCAAGGATGTCGAAGGAACCCATAGTACCGCCGAATTGGCCAAACTGCTTGAAGTACCGGTGGTGCTGGTGGTCAATGCCACCAAAGCCACCCGCACGCTGGCGGCGCTTGTCAAAGGTTGTATTGATTTCGACCCCGAAGTCAATATCGCCGGGGTGATTCTCAACAAGGTAGCCGGTCGCCGGCACGAGAAGATAATCACCGCCGCCCTCGAGAAATACTGTAATGTGCCCGTCCTGGGAGTGATTCCCAAACTTGACCGGGACGGCGCCCTCCTGCCCGGACGGCATCTGGGACTGATCACGCCTTTTGAATTTAAAAGTGAGGCGCTGTTGCAGCAACATCTGTCGCAAATTGCCGGGGACTATCTCGATATCGATTCACTCACGGCCCTGGCCGAGAGCGCGGTCGAACTGGAAACCGACGATGAAACAACGCTTCCGACAAAGAAACCGACGGTCAGAGTGGGCTATTTCAAGGACGCGGTGTTTACTTTTTATTATCCGGAAAATCTCGAGGCCCTGCACCGCGAGGGGGCGGAACTGGTGCCGGTCTCATCGCTTGAGGACAAAAAACTGCCGGAAATCGACGCTCTTTATATCGGCGGCGGTTTCCCCGAAACGCACGCCGAGAAGCTGGTAAAAAACGATTCCCTGATGCGGGCCGTCCGGGACGCGGTCGAGAACGGGCTGCCCGTTTACGCCGAGTGCGGCGGCTTGATTTACCTTTCTCGTTCGTTGACCTGGCACGGTCAGCGCTATCCCATGGCGGGTGTTTTCCCGGTGGAACTGGCAATGAACACCAAGCCGGCCGGTCACGGTTATACGCTTATGCGCGCGGACCGACCCAATCCTTTCTTCGAGCCGGGGACGACGCTGAGGGGACACGAGTTTCATTATTCTACCGTAACGGGCCGTTTTGACGATGCCGCGACCTGCCTGTCGGTTCAGACGGGTTTCGGGCTGGGCCAGCAGCGGGACGGTCTGCTTTATAAAAATTGCCTGGCCTGTTACATGCATCTTCACGCCGACGGTGCGGAAATGTGGGCGCCCGCCATGGTCGCGAGCGCCGCGTCATACCGGAAAAGTGAGAACCGCGGCAAAGACGTCGCGAACAAGAAAGTGTCCGACCCGCGCCCGATTTTAAAAACCTGCCGGTTGGCCGAAGCTATGGATTAATCGGTAGCGGTCGGAGGATGGTAAAAAGATTGGTTGGCTGATATATAGTTAACGATAAATTAACCTGTGGCGGTCTATAAAATGATAGGCGCCAGTTTAAGATAAGTGAGAACATCATGGTTAAGATTGTCAAAAAGAAAAAGAAAAAATTAGGCGGTTTTTCCGGGGCATCGGGTGCATCCGGGGTGGAAACATCGCCGTTGCGGCCTAAATTGGTGCCTAAGAAGCCGCCATGCCTTAACAAATGTCCCAATAACAATATGATTCGCAAAGCGTTGATGGTGGTTTCGAAGACCGAGGATTTTGGCAAGACCTACGAGCATACTATTGAAGAAGCCTGGCGCATTTTCATGGAAACGACTCCTTTCCCGGCCGTGTGTGGTCGGGTTTGCCCGCATCCCTGCGAGACGGAATGCAACCGGAAAGAGAAAGAGGGAGCGGTGTCGATTAACGCTTTTGAAAGATTTCTCGGCGATTACGGACTGGAGAAAAAACTGGTCCCGGAAAAACTCACCGATGAGAAGCGGACGGAGAAAGTGGCCGTTATCGGCTCCGGCCCGGCCGGCATGTCCTGCGCGTATCACCTGGCCCGTCGCGGCTACCCGGTGACGGTGTTCGAGGCATTCCCGAAATCCGGCGGTATGCTGCGTTACGGGATTCCCGATTACCGCCTGCCCGGTGAAGTGCTCGACGGCGAAATCAACCGCATTCTCGATATGGGGGTGGAGTTGAAATTGAACACTATCGTCGGCAAGGATATCAGCATGGACGACCTTCGCAAAGACTATAAGGCCATCTTTGTCGGCATCGGCGCCCACAAGGGACGCCTGCTGGGTGTGGCGGGTGAAGACGCCCCCAATGTTTTCACGGGAACCGATTTCCTGCACCGGATCAACAACAGCGAAACCGTCGAAGTCGGCGATAAGGTGGTGGTGGTCGGGGGCGGTGACACGGCTATCGACGCTGCCCGGGTGGCCCGTCGGTTGGGCGCCAACGCCACCATTCTTTACCGCCGCACCCGGACCGAGATGCCCGCCATCGAGGAGGAAATCGTCGGGGCCGAAGAGGAGAACGTCAAGATAGAGTTCCTGGCCGCGCCGCTGGAAATCAACACCAACGACGGCAAGGCGATGGGCATGAAATGCCAGCGCATGGAGCTGGGCGAACCGGATTCTTCCGGACGCCGCCGCCCGGTGCCGATTGACGGGGATACTTTCGACCTGGATTTCACCACCCTGATCGCGGCTATCAGCCAGGAGCCGGATTTCAAGCCCCTGGACAATCTCCGCGAGGGCAAGGACTGGATCAAGGTCGATGACAAATATAAGACCAAGTTCGACGATGTTTTCGCCGGCGGCGACAATATCAATCTGGATATCGCCATCACGGCCATCTATCACGGCCGTTACGCCGCCGCCGCCATTCACGAGTACATCGCCGGTGAGGCGATCCCGGTGCCGAATCACGCCAATATGGAAATTATCAGGTATGAGAAGATGGCGCACACTTTCTACGAGGAAAAACCGCGGGTCGAGGTCGCGTCTCTCCCGGTAGCTGACAGGTTCAGAACACTGGATGTGGAAATCATACGCACCATGACCCAGGACGAAGCGGCGGCCGAAGCCAAGCGCTGCATGAGTTGCGGCATGTGTTTCGACTGCGGCACCTGCTGGAGCTATTGCCAGGACAACGCCATCATCAAGCCCCTGGAAAAAGGCGGCGAGTACAAATTCAAGATGGAGTTCTGCAACGGCTGCAAGAAGTGCGCCGAGAACTGCCCCTGCGGTTATATAGAAATGCATTAGACGATATGAGATAAGAAAAGCAAGTAATTAAAGTAAATTTTTTTTGGAGGATTTAAAATGGCCATATTCGAACACGGTAGCGTCAGCATCGATGTCGATGAAGACGGTTTCATGCAGGAACCGGACAAGTGGAATGAAGATATAGCCAAAGCCCTGGCCACCACCGAGGGTGTGGATGAACTGACCGAGGAACACTGGAAGCTGGTAAATTACCTGAGAGAATATTATCTGAAATACGGTATTGCTCCCATGATTCGCAAGCTCTGCAAGGAGACCGGCTTTACGCTCAAGAAAGTTTATGAGTTGTTCCCGTCGGGCCCGGCCAAAGGCGCCTGTAAGGTGGCCGGTTTGTCCAAGCCGACCGGTTGTGTCTGATTGATTTATTGTTTTGTGCGGGGACTTTTGTACGCGAGATATGAAAGTCCCCCGCCTTTTATTAATTCAAGAAAATTCCGGAAGTGATTTTTTATAATGAAGTTAAAAGAATACATGATTCAGAACAAAAAAGTCATTCTGGGAAAATGGTTCGATCGCATAATTGACAGTTATCCCGCCGACAGCTCCAACTTCCTACGCAAGGAAAAGAACCGCTTCAATAACCCGGTGGGCTACAATATTGCGCATGATATCGAGTTTTTATACGACTCTCTCCTGGATGACGGGGATGATGTCCGGTTGACCGAATGCCTGGAAGACATCGTCAGGATACGCACGGTCCAGGATTTCACGCCGTCCGGGGCGGTGGCGTTCATCCTGCTGCTGAAGGACGTGCTGCGTGAAGAACTGGCGAAGCGGTTGTCCGAACGGGAACTGGTGGAAGAACTCCTGGCGGTCTACTCGAAAATCGACCGGCTGGGTTTACGGTGTTTCGACGCATACATGAAATGCCGGGAAAAAATTTACGAAATCAAGGCTAACGAAGCCAAAATGAGGGTGTACAAACTTCTCGAAAGAACAAATTTGATTGATGGGAAATCAGCGAATGGAGAATAATCTGATGGTGTCAGGCTACAACATATCAAGCACCGAAGGGGAGAACGGCTTATGAATATAGTCTTATCCCTTCTGGCGGTCATCATTCTGCTTTTGCTGGCTTTTATCGGGGTCGATGTCGTGGGCTGGCAGTATTTTTTCGGGGTAATCATGCCCATGGCGACGATTGTCATTTTTATCATCGGTATGGTTTACCGGGTGATAAAATGGGCGCGTTCGCCGGTGCCGTTCCGCATCACGACCACCTGCGGCCAGCAGAAGTCGTTACCCTGGTTTAAAGCCAACAACCTGGAAAACCCTTACAATATCTGGGGCGTGCTGGGACGGATGTTTCTGGAAGTCTTTTTCTTCCGGTCCCTTTTTCGCAACACCAAGGTGGCTCTCAAGGAAGGGCCCCGGCTGGTTTACGGCTCCACCAAGTGGCTCTGGCTGGGCGGGCTGGTTTTTCACTGGTCCTTCCTGATTGTTTTCATCAGGCATTTCAAATTTTTTGCCGAGCCGGTACCGGCCTGGGTGCTCGCTCTGCAGAATCTCGACGGTTTCTTCCAGATCGGCCTGCCGATAATTTACGCCACCGATATCGCCCTTTTGGCGGCCCTGACCTTTCTGTTCCTGCGGCGAGTGGTGGACCCCAAACTTCGCTATATCTCCCTGGCGGCCGATTATTTCCCGCTGTTCCTGATAATGAGCATCGCTGTCACCGGGGTCCTGATGCGTTATTTCATCAAGGTTGACATTATCAGTGTGAAGCAGATGGCCATGGGCTGGTTGAGCCTGTCGCCGGTAGTGCCCGAGGGCATCAGCAGCTTATTTTTCATGCATCTCTTTTTGGTTTGCTGCCTGTTTATTTATTTTCCCTTCAGCAAACTTCTGCACATGGCGGGCATTTTTGTCAGCCCGACCCGCAACCTGGCCAATAATAATCGCGCCAAGAGGCATGTCAATCCCTGGGATTATCCGGTCAAGCTGCATACCTATCAGGAGTATGAAGACGAGTTCCGGGAGGTCATGAAAGCGGCTGATATGCCATTGGAGAAGGAGTGAAGATGTCGGAGAGTAGCAAAAAACCTCAGGAAATAATTCAGACGATTGATTATAAACCGCCCCGGAAAAAATGGATGAATCCGGCCGTTGAATTCCGTAAAGGCAATTATAACTACAGCGCCTCGGTGAAAAAGCTGGAATATCTGGGCCTGCCGTTTCCGCGCAAATGGCAACCGACCGAAGAAGACTGGCAATTGCCGGAAAACTGGCAGGAGATTATCCATAAGGGTTTCAAGGAACGCCTTGATAAATATCGTTCCCTCCGGGTGTTCATGGATATCTGCGTGCGCTGCGGGGCCTGCGCCGACAAGTGCCATTATTTTATCGGCTCGGGCGACCCCAAGAACATGCCGGTGCTGCGGGCGGAACTGCTCCGCTCGGTGTATCGCAACGATTTCACTACCGCCGGTAAAATCTTCGGTTCCCTGGCCGGCGGACGAAAACTGACCGTCGATGTCCTCAAAGAGTGGTTCTATTATTTCTTCCAGTGTACCGAGTGCCGGCGTTGTTCGGTGTTCTGTCCCTACGGTATCGACACGGCGGAAATCACCATGATGGGGCGCGAGCTTCTGAACCTGGTCGGTCTCAATATCGACTGGATCTGTACCCCGGCCGCCAACTGTTTCCGCACCGGCAACCACCTGGGTATCCAGCCGCACGGTTTCAAGGACAGTATTGAATTCGCGGTGGACGAACTCGAAGAAATTACCGGCGTGCGGGTGAACGCACCCATCAACAAGAAGGGCGCGGAGATTCTGTTTATCGCTCCCTCGGCGGATTATTTCGCCTCACCGCATTATTATACGCTCCTGGGCTACCTGGCCCTGTTCCACGAAATCGGTCTCGATTACACCTGGAGCTCGTACGCTTCCGAAGGAGGCAATTTCGGCCTGTTCCATTCCTACGAGATGATGAAGCGGCTCAATTCCAAGATATATATGGAAGCCAAACGGCTGGGCGTGAAATGGGTGCTCGGCGGCGAATGCGGCCACATGTGGCGGGTTATTCACCAGTACATGGATACTTTGAACGGCCCGGCCGATTTCCTTGAAGAGCCGGTCTCACCTATCACGGGGACGAAATTCGAGAACGCCAAGTCGACCAAAATGGTGCATATCATGGAATTCACCTCGGACTTAATCAAGCACAACAAGATCAAACTCGACCCCAGCCGCAACGACCACTGGATAGCGACTTTCCATGATTCCTGCAACCCGGCCCGGGCGATGGGGCTTATCGAGGAACCGCGTTACGTTATCAACCATGTTTGCAACAATTTCTTCGAGATGCCGGAGAACACGATAAAAGAGCAGACTTTCTGCTGCGGCAGCGGAGCCGGCCTGGGCACCGACGAAAACATGGATATACGCCTGCGCGGCGGCCTGCCGCGGGCTAACGCCGTCAAGTACGTTCACGAGAAAAATGATGTCAATATCCTTTTGTGTATCTGCGCCATCGACAAGGCCACCCTCCCGCCGCTTCTGGAATACTGGGTGCCCGATGTCGAGGTCGGCGGGATTCACGAAATGGTCGGTAACGCCCTCGTTATGAAAGGCGAGAACGAACGGGCTACCGACCTGAGGTGCACGCCGTATCCGGGGAAGGAGGGCAGTGAAGATGTATGACGCGGGCAAAATTATAATCGGTTTGATTGTCTTCCTGATAATCATCACTTTCCCCGTCTGGTATAACGTCGCCATGGGGAACGCCACTTATTTCCCGCAATTGGAATACCCGGCCGACGCCGAGCAGTGCGTGGCCGATTCCGCCTATATCCGGGCCAGCCACATGGACCTGTTAAATACCTGGCGTGACCAGGTGGTCAGGCAGGGGATTAGGATTTATCATGCTCCCGACGGACGGGAGTTCGAGATGAGCCTTTCCAATACCTGCATGAAATGTCACAACAATAAGGAAGAATTTTGCGACAAGTGCCATAACTATCTGGCTGTCGATCCGTACTGCTGGGATTGTCACATCGAGCCGAAGGAGTTAGTGCCATGAAAATAGATCGAAGGAAATTTATCAAGTTCACGGGCCTGACGACGGTCGGCCTGGCGGGGACCCCGATCGTCCGGGCTCTGACCGGCGAGGACTCGCTGCTGACGCCGGCCAAACCGGCGCCGTCACTGGACAACCCCCTGACCGCAAAGCGCTGGGCAATGGTGATCGACCTTCGGAAATGCATTTCCAAGGAGGGTTGCACGGCCTGTATCGACGCCTGTCACCTGACGCACAACGTTCCCGATTTCGGCAATCCCAAGGATGAAGTCAAGTGGATCTGGAAAGAATCGTTTGAACACGCTTTCCAGGAACAGGAACATGAGTATATCGACGAAAAGTTAAAAAACGCGCCGACCCTGGTTTTCTGTAATCATTGTGATAACCCGCCCTGCGTGCGGGTCTGTCCGACCCAGGCGACCTGGAAGCGGGAAAAGGACGGGGTGGTCATGATGGACTGGCACCGCTGTATCGGCTGCCGATACTGCGTGGTGGCCTGCCCGTACGGTTCGCGCAGTTTCAACTGGCGTAACCCCCGGCCGTTCATCAAGAAGCTGCAGCCTGATTTTCCCACCCGCTCCCGCGGGGTGGTGGAAAAATGTACCTTCTGCGAGGAAAGGCTGGCCAGAGGCCTGATGCCCGCGTGCGTCGAGGCCTGCCCGGAAAAAGCGCTGGTGTTCGGGGACCTCGAAAACCCCGAGTCCGAAGTCAGGGAACTACTCAAAAACAACTATACCATCCGCCGCAAACCCGCGCTCGGGACGCAGCCGGAAATTTACTATATAATATGAGGTGGTCATGTTAGAAAAGGCGTTAAAAGGAACTAAAGCTTACTGGATTTGGGTCATATCAGTCATGGCGGTGATGGGCATTGCCTTTCTATTCTATCTCAAACAGTACCATTACGGCCTGGGCATCACCGGTTTGAGCCGCGACGTTACCTGGGGTTTTTATATCGCCCAGTTTACCTTTCTGGTCGGGGTGGCGGCCTCGGCGGTGATGGTGGTCCTGCCCTATTACCTGCATAATTTCAAGGCTTTCGGCAAAATAACCATCCTGGGAGAATTTCTGGCGATCGCCTCGGTGATAATGTGCATGACCTTCATTTTTGTGGATATGGGCCAGCCCTTCCGGATTGTGAACGTGTTTTTACACCCGTCCCCGAGCTCGCTGATGTTCTGGGACACGCTGGCGCTGGGCGGCTACCTGGTTTTGAACGTTATCATAAGCCGGGTGGTGCTCGATGCCGAGCGCAAGTCAATTCCGCCGCCCGGATGGATCAAGCCGATTATCATTCTCTCCATCCCCTGGGCGATCAGCATTCACACGGTCACGGCCTTCCTGTACGCCGGTCTGGCGGCCCGGCCGTTCTGGCTGACAGCGGTGCTGGCGCCGCGGTTTCTGGCGTCGGCGTTTTCATCGGGCCCGGCCCTTTTGATTCTGCTCTGCCTGTTACTGAGGAAATTCACGAAGTTCGACCCGGGCAAGGAGCCCATCCAGAAACTGGCTCTTATCGCCACTTACGCCATGGCGGCCAATGTCTTTTTCGTCCTGATGGAGTTCTTCACCGCTCTCTACAGCGATATTCCGGAGCACGTGATGCATTTTCAATATCTCTTCCTGGGGCTCGAAGGCAAGGCGACCCTGGCGCCGTGGATGTGGGCGTCCGAAATCCTGGCCCTGCTGGCGTTGGTCCTGCTGTTGAACCCAAAGACCCGTCGTCGCGAAGGCACCCTGGTACTGGCCTGTATCACGGTCTTTATTTCCATCTGGATCGACAAGGGTATGGGTATGGTGATCGGGGGCTTCGTTCCCAACCCGCTGGGCAACGTCACCGAGTACGCCCCCACGTTTCCGGAGCTTATGATTTCGCTCGGCGTTTACGCTATGGGCATATTGATTGTTACCGGCCTTTACAAGATTGTACTCTCGGTGCGAGGGGAGGTCAGGGCTTAGCGTTAGATGAAATTATCGCTTGCTTCTTAAAGCAGGCTGATTAATATAGTTTAAAATTTATAAGGTGTAAAGGAAGGGGTTGTTATCATAACAACCCCGTCTTTATCTATGACGCAAAGTAAGAATAACTCGGATATCGTGATAATCGGCGGGGTAGCGGCCGGACCCAAAACCGCCGCGGTCCTGGCCCGCCGGCTGGCCGATAAGAAAATTACGCTTTTTCAAAAGGAAGAGCATATCTCCTACGGCACCTGCGGCATGCCCTATTTCGCCTCGGGGGATATCAACAGTTTCGAGGAACTGACTTTCACCTCGTACGGCGTCCCGCGCACGCCGGAATTCTTCCGGCGCTCGAAAGGATTCGAGGTGTTGACCTCCTCGGAAGTTATAAAAATAGACCGCGGTCGTAAAACGGTGACGGTGAAAAACTTAAAAGACGGCGAGATTCTCGAACACGGCTACGGCAAACTGGTAATCACCACCGGTTCAGCCCCCAACCGGTCGCCGTTCGAATGCGCCGACAGCCCCAATATCCGGTCTTTCACCCGTCCCGGGGACGCCATCCATTTCCGGCAAATGGCCCAGACCGGCCGGGTCGGGAAGGTGGTCATTATCGGCGGCGGTTTTATCGGCTGTGAACTGGTTGAGGCCATGGTCAGCATGTGGGGCATCGAAACCGTTTTAATCGAAAAAGAACCGCAGGTGCTGCCGTATATTCTCGACCGGGAAATGGCCGAACTGGTCAGGCATGAAATAGTCAGACAGGAAGTGGAAATCATTACCGGGGCGACGGTGGAAAAAGTTACGCTCGACGACGACGACAACCCCGTGGTATCGGTCAAAGACCGCGAGCCCATAACGGCCGATTATGTTTTTGTTTGTGTGGGGGTTCATCCCGAGACAGCCCTGGCTAAAGAATGCGGCCTCGCGATCGGGGAGGCCGGGGGGATAGAGGTCAACGACCATTTGCAGACCTCCGACCCCGATATTTACGCCGGTGGGGACTGTGTGGAGTTGAAGCATCAATTGACCGGGAAGAAAATATTCATGCCGATGGGTTCGCTGGCCAATCGCCACGGCCGGGTTATCGCGGAAAATATCGCCGGCAATAA
>Ga0210003_1000154_pt1 | contig 59514 bp, 48 predicted proteins | sample LantaG_FD_182804 | JGI IMG/M metagenome (GOLD analysis project Ga0210003, IMG submission 182804) | Deep subsurface microbial communities from Baltic Sea to uncover new lineages of life (NeLLi) - Landsort_02402 metaG (SPAdes) (version 2) | ecosystem: Environmental > Aquatic > Marine > Oceanic >... | reverse complement strand
AATAACGGAAAACACGGACGCGAAAAGGGCTAAACGTTACCATTGAAGTAAATTATAAACCGATTTTGAAAAAAAATCAAAAAAATTAGTCTATCTACTTGACAATTAACTTCTAATGGATGACCCCCTATTCCTTTTCTCCTTGTTTTTTTTTCAAAGAAAGTATATCTTTCTTCATTGCGGAGGGCTACTACTTTTTATCTTTTTTTTAAATGTGCGAAAAATATTATACGTTACCCAATTATCTATACTTTTTTATTTTTCTGATAGGTATTTGTCCCAAAAGATTTTTGCAGGAGGGTAACCACTTTTAACGGCTTTATTAATCCAGTATTTAGCCTTCTTGTTATCTTTGATTACTCCATGGCCAAAAAAGTATATTTGACCCAACCAATATTGACCATCAGGATTGTGTTTAGCAGATTTTTCATACCAATAAAAAGCTTTTTTATAATTTTGGGGAATTCCCTTGCCTGTATAATACATACTTCCTACCCAGGATATGGCAGGGCTATTATTGTGTTTAGCAGATTTTTCAAACCAGTAAAATGCTTTCCTATAATCTTTTATTATTCCCTTGCCTGTATAATACATATATCCAAGCCAATATTGGGACATATTATTGCCTTGTGATGCAGCTTTTTGATACCAGGAAAAAGCATTTTTGTAATTTTGGGGAATTCCCTTCCCTGAATTGTACATATTTCCAAGATTAAATTGGCCATTTTCATTACCACTTTTGGCAGCTTTTTCATACAAGACAAAGGCTTTTTTATAATCTTTTAATACTCCATTTCCACTATAATACATGTCTCCAAGTGAACATAAGGCATCTGTATTACCATTCTTAGCAGCTTTTTGATACCAATAATAAGCTTTCTTATAATTTTCTAATACTCTGTACATACTTCCAAGATATGCTTGGATTGAACTATCTCCTTGTTTTGCAGATTTCTTCATCCAAAATAGAGCTTTTTTATTGTTCTTCAAGATACCTTTACCGTTATAATACATATTCCCCAATACAAATTGAGCATCTTTGTCACCTTGTTTAGCTGATGGCATTAAAAAGCTGAGTGCCTCTTTGTATTTTCTAGCCTTATATAAAGAATATCCTTTTTCATATAGCTGTTCTTTGGAGAGTATGTTTTTTTGATAAACCCCTGGGCTCAATTCTTCGGACTCTAATAATAGTGGAACTATTATTAAAAGAAAACAAGTCAATATAGTATTAAACCTAATATATTTCATTTGTCTTCACCTTATTTTATATTGTACAGAACATTTATAAATAAATAAAGTAATAAAATTGTTTAATAATAAGAGAATTTGAATTGAGTTAACAAAACACTATAGGAAAATCGTTTTTCAATTAAAAATGTTGGGGTGACGGTGCTTGACTTCATTAAGAAAAAATCTGGGATTGTTCCTCCTAGAAATTGAGTTCCAATCTTTTTCTTTAAGTCAATTATTAAACTACTGGCCCCAAAAAAACCCTTTGAATTGGCTAGAATTAGGTTTTCAAAAGTTTCCTCTTTTTTAAATTTTGTTTCAATAAATCTTTTATTATCTTTAAATAATACCATTTGCATTATTCCCCCTCAACAATTTTTATCTCCTCTTCTGTTAATCTATACAATTCATCATAATGTTTTCCTTTATATTGTTTGATATTGTGTTCAAAAAGATCAATTAATTCTTTTAATTTTTCCATGTTTATTTTTTATTTTTGCCTTAATATAAACTTATAAAAATCATCATGTTGATCTATGGATAAATCATAGATGTAAATTATTTTTTTGTCAAGGAAAAAAGGAAAGAGGTTAGAGGTAAGAGGTGAGAGGAAGTAAAAAGTAGACGAAACTTAAAACTGTTTTTTTACTCTTCACTCGTCACTGATCACCTTGTTACTGATTTTGCTGAATGCTGAAAGCTTCTTCCGCATCCACCCATTCACTCATCTACCCATCAACCCATCTACTCTTTATTGACAATCCATTTATTATTCTCTCTTTTTAAAATAAAGCGCCGTTTTGAATCAGGGCCAATGATCACAGCTTTCTCCAGGGGGACTGGATCAACTATAAGATGAAGTGTATAACTTCCTTCCATTACCTCAATCTCCTTTCCTCCAACATATCCTTTTACCACTATCTTTCCTTTATCATTCAAAATATGATATTCAAACTGGAGAGTTTTTTCCAGTGATGAAAGCAGTTCCCTTGAATTTTTTGCATCAAGGTATCGTCCGCCAGTGGATTCAGCTATCATCTCCAACTGCTTCCGAGCCTGCTGCCCCTTGATATCAAAACCAACAATATGAACCTTTAAATCGAGTCCGGATTTTTTAAGAATCGATGCCACAGAATTGATATCCCCATTGCAGCTCTCAATTCCATCACTAATTAGAATGACAGTCCCTTTGCCAATATCTTTAAAATCCCCGGGTGTTTGAAGGATTGAATGAACCAATGGAGTTTTTCCTCTCGGGATTATCCGATTAACTATCTGGATCATTTTATCTTTATTCAGTTTTCCAATCTTAATCATGAGTTCAGTATCCTTGCAAGCCCGCCTGTCTTTTAGTTTATATCTGTGTCCATAAACCCTCAAGCCCACATTTATATTATCTGGCAGTCCGCGTACCAATTTTGTCAGAACCTCACGAGCAATTTCAATTTTGCTACGGCCCTGAATCTGTCCCCACATTGAATTAGACGCATCCAGAATCAATTCAATATTTTTCTCTATCTCTTTCTCTGCTCCCTTTTCAAATAGGACCTGAATGGCCCCGGGTTTTTTCACCTTCGGTTCTTTTTTAACCTCTTTTACAGGTTCTTTCTTAATCTCTTTTTTTTCAAGCTTTATCAATTCTGCTCTCAACAGATATTGAACAGGAGAAGTCAGTTGCTTAAAAATTGTATTGGCACTTTTCTCTACAGTTGTATCATCGGGTGAATTATAAAACCGACCGCCAGAGGAATAAGCCAGTTCTGAAAAAATACGGCGCTGGGTAGTATTAAAATATTCTGTTCGATTATTCCAGGCTTTTTCCACTCCGATAGTTGTAAAGACAATGCCTGCATTTAGCACATCATCCCAGAGATTCCGATACTCCTCGAAATGTTCTTTGATTTGTCGGGCATTGTTAAAAGAGCCAGTCAGATCGTCAAAAATGGCCAGGATGGCTCGATTTCCCTCCATTTTTTGTACACTTTTAATTGCAGCATTAAGGCCTATAAAGGTTCTGGTGCCCCCTCCCATGCCAATACTTGCATCCAACGCTTTCTTTAATTTTTCCGGATCGTGAGTAAAATCTGACAGTTCAGTGGCTTTATCAGAATATTTAATCAGCTTTAGATTAAGTGATGTGCCCAGATTATCCAGAAAACCTTTCAAGACTCGCTGGACAATTGGAATACTACCACCCATACTGTCACTGTCATCGTAAACAATGGTCATAAAGGTCCGGGGTTGTGTTATTTTCAAATAATACTCTTCCGGTTTTATATTAAAGTAAGATACAACCGTTGATCCTGGAAAAGAGGTTATTTTGTCTGGTTCTATTTGTTTTTTATCTGATGAAAATAAAACATACCCGGGGCGTACAATGCCATTATATTCCATATGAAGTTTTAAAGTATTCCCCTTCTGATCTCTCAGGGATATCCGATAAAAATCAGAATCCCGATCAAATACCTTTGCCCCCAGAACTATTCCAAGGGGGAGGTTCTGGGCATTTTTATAATCATTATTGGGTTCCTCTTCCCTTACATCACAATTTTTTAAAAGATCAATTTCATCTTTTTTTATACCCATTTTCCTGAAATAGCCATAAACAAACATCTCCTTGATTAAAATCGAATCAGATCCATGTGTATTGAGCAGTTTCACCTTCAGATATTTTGCAGTTACTGGCTTTATATCAAACTCCTGGTAACTGTTTTTCTCCGGTTTAAGGACAATCTTTTTAATAAGTTCAAATCCGGATTTTGGAGTAGAGAGAGAACCCCATATCTCTATCTCTTTTGGAAATGAGCGTTTACCCACCTTGAATCCCATTTTGTGCACCTCTGCGAAGCGCCCCTGTGGAAAAACGAAAGTTGCTTCCTGTGGAAGGATATCCTTGATTTGAGGTATACGATAATCAGAGCCAAATTCTTCCTTTTTGGAAATGGAGTGATTTATCAAATAGGTAAAGTTATTAAATTTATGGGGAGTAGATGGCTGATAGATGACAGAGGCCTCCTTTTCATAAGATAATAAGTCAATCATATCACCTGCCTGAAACTGATTGGAAGGATTGGTGTTCACTGTTAAATCCATAACTCCCCAGCCATACATAGATGTACCCAGTCCAATTTGTCCCCGGATTGGATATTCCAGATTAAAATCAAATAAAACCTTTTCATTTAAAGTGAATACAAGCCTATTGTCAAATATATCCAGCTGAAAATTCACCTGCTGGTTATCTGGAATCGTGTACCGAGCTCTAGCCAGGATATTTACAACCCCATCTTTATTCCAGATAATCTCAAAACGATTCTTTCCTCCATCATAACCGGCAAAATAGTAATCACTTGAGCCTTTAAATCCGAACACAAATCCCGCTTTTTTCGCTGTTCCATAGGGAATCATATTGGAGCTTATGGAAAAATTTTTAATACCTTTATCTGCTATAAATAAAGCAGAAGGAATATTATCTTTGAACTGACTCAGCATAATCTGCCATGGAACAGTACCGGACAATTGACCCCCTACATCAACAACTTCCCATTTTCTTAAATCTCCGGAGCTTAGATCTTCATTGAATAAAATTGAAGAATTTTTCAAAGAAATCACTTTCATAGGCCCAAAATGAGCAAGATTTCTTATGCCCCCTGTTTTTGCTAAACCAAATTTTCCACTAGAATATAATTTGTTCTCACATTCAAGGAGTAATTCTTTTTCTTTTTGGTTTTTAAGCCTAACAAAAGAAATTTTATCCTTTTCAAAATTAAGGACAAAATTATTAAGAGACTGATGGTCGAATCTGACCTTGTTAGCTTTCAGTACAGTAAAGCCATCAGGATTTCGAACCAGTAATTCAAATTGATCGGAAATTCGATTGTAACCAATAAGATAAAAGTGGCTTTTATCCTGATACCCAAAAACAATCCCCATAAAACTGGCACTGCTATCCCGGCGACAATAGAAGGAAGATTCGATTTTATAGTTATCCCAGTTACCTTTTCCTGCTAGCAACATCTCAGCTGCAGGATTATTCTTATTACCCTCTCCAGAATTCCGGGTCAGTATCAAGCGCAGCTCACTATCTCGTCTCTTAACCCCATAGGTTTCGGGCTTTACCCACTCCTCCCACTTAACCGGTGTTTTAAAAAATTCACCCTTTACTTTAAAAAGCATCTCTGTTTGTTGAACACTTAACTTTTCAGCCTCTTCTTTTTGCTCCCTTGCCATCTGAGCATATAATCCGCGGAGTTTTTCAGGATCCGGATTGTCCCCGAGCTCTTTTAATTTCTGTGAAAATTTATATGCAGAGCTCTTTTTGTATTCCTTCAGATTTTTTTCCCAATCCAAATCCTCTCTATCCTCTTTAATATCGGAACCTTCTTTTTTATCTAGTTCTAAATCAGATAACATCTTCCCAGCCTGCTTGGCCCTTTCTTTTACCTCTTTTTCAGCTAGTTGAAACGGGGATTTTTTCTCAATTCCAGTATCTGATTTTGTAAACATACCTATAACCAGAATGAGGCCAACAACCACAGCCAGACAGGCAAATCCCAGACCAACCATTTTCCAAATTGCCCCTTTTGATTCAGAAGCCCGGTCCTCCAGGGATTGAATTTCCTGTTTGATAGATTCAATTTCTTTTTCTATGTTCTTTATTTCTGAAAGTTCAGATGCAACCATTTTATCTGCAGTACTGGCAGATGAAAGCTGTATTCCCAATTGATAAAAATTCTGATTTTGCTGCTTATTAACTTCTTCCTGTTTTTTCCTGCATTCATTAAGTTTTTTATTTTCTTCGGATATTAGTGTATCAAGCTCTCCAATTTCCTCTTTCTGATTTTCTCGGATAATATTGATTTCATCCTCAAACTGGGTTGATTGTTCTTTCAGCGGTTTAATCTTTTCATCCAATAATTTTATTGTTTCAGAAGATTTTTCAATTTTTTCAGAAAGTTGTTTCTTTTCCTTTATTAATTGTGTTTGCTTTTTTTCAAATTCGGTTTTCTCCTCTAAGGTCGTTTGAGTATCAGACATTTTTGTACTTAATTGTTCTTCTTCTTTTTCAATTTGTTTCTGTCTTTTCTGAACTTTTTCTTTTTCCAGTTGGGTATTTTTTAGAGTGGTTTGCTCATCATTCAATTTTGAATCCACCTTTGATTTCTTTTTTTCAATTCTTTTTCTTTGGTTATCAAAATCTGAATTCTTAACTTTTTTATTATTCTCATACTCTTGCATTCGTTGATTCATTTCAGTCACTTTTTCATCCAGCTCATCTTGGTTCTTTTGGGTCTCTGTTAATGATTTAGAGAGATCCGGATAATCTTTTATATCCAATTTTGAGTCCCATGCCTTTTTTCCTAAAAGCCTTAATTTCTCATTTTTAATATTCTCTTTTCCCTTAAGATTATTTTTGGCTTTATGAATACCAGCTTTTCTCTTAATTTCTTTTATTCCATCTTTAAAAATCTTTTTTAATCCCATAAAAAATCTCCTTGTTTTATATAAAATTGTCCGCTAATTTTCATTAAATGTGTCATCAATAAAAACCTGACAGAATTCCCCTGCAAGATAAGAGGCAAGCTGTTTTAGAATAAAATTTGTCCAATTCGTTTCAAGATCTAAATACTTTTCATATTGTGAATATAACTGTTTACAAAGCAATTTGGCAATGCAGTCCAAAAAGGTATAATTTTCAGATCTGGGTCCTAATGTCTGAATAGCTGTTAGTTGAATACATTTCAATATATCAATAGCTGTTTCAATCCAGCCTTTTAATTGCATTACGATTTCAACCTGTTCAACATATGAGGTCATTGCCTGTCCCCAGCCATAATTTCCTATGAGTAGCGTTTCTCCGGTTTCAGGATGAATTCTCCACCATTTTATAACAGTGCTTCCATCAATTGTGACTGCTTTTTCTGGAACAATAACAATAAAACCCTTTGATAGATCCCTATTAATAAGGGTTTTTATGTTATCTGATATCTCTGAACTCTCCAGGATATTTTCTCCAGAATTATATAGTGTTAGCCACTTTATATTCTCTTTTTCTATTTTTTTGTACATTCTCGACAAACCATCCTCATCACCCTTATGAGTCATATATGCAGCCTCTGCCGCTGAATCAAAAACCCCCTGTTTTAACCCAATCAAAAAAGAATTTTCTATATTATCCACACTAACTGCAATCCGATTATCTACTATATCAAAGACTTTGATATTACTTATATGATCTCCTTTCTGCTCGTATAGATTATGGAAGCTAAAGATATTAGGGGAATTTAAATAGACCATATGATTGTTTCTGGCCAAAGCAAGTTTGTATAACGGAAAATTAAAATTCCTGTATTTACTCATGTTAGAAAAGAAATAATCGGGCTTTAATAGTTTTTCAGCCTTGAGCAGAGAAAAAATGACTTTTTTATTAGCCAAAAAGGACATATTAGCAATATGTTGAACAAAATCATCATTTAAAAAACAACACATAGGAAGTATTTCAGTAGAACCCAATAAGGAAAGATTACGTTTCATCATTTTATCTCGAGTAATAACAGAATTCTTTACATCTTTTTTTAGACGCTCTGATACCATCAATAAATCGAATACCTGGCGTCTTATTCTTCGAACCGGAATACCCGGGGAATAAATCTCATACTCGATCCATTCCCCTGTTAGCAATGAACCTTGTTCTAAGCCTTTTTTATCCGATTCTTCATTAGTTAAAGTCTTGCTAAATCCGGTAAATAATCCCCCAACCCCTTTAGATCTTCGCTTTTTCTTCACTTTTTTACTTAACTCTCCGGAATTGGAAAAACTGTACCCCAAAATATTTTGATTTTCTACTTGTAAAACAGGAGTCCAGTTATTCTGATTTAATATAAGATTATTAAATTCTTTTACCGGTTCATTATTTTGAAAGAAATTTGGTTCTGATGGCCAATCAGCTGGCTGGTGAAAAAACATGATTCTCTTCCCAATAAGTTTTTGAGGTTTTAAAGTGTGGTTTAAAACAACATGGGTTATTAATTTTCCCTCTTTCCATTGTTCTATAATTACTTTTAGATTGATTCTGTGAATCAATTGTTCATCTAAATCATCAAGCTGTATGATCTTTTCAGGCTTGGTTAATGTGCTTCCCGGTACTGCATCCTTTAAAGTAGGATCCAGATCCACCCAATCATTATCTTTTTTATATTGTATCCACCAGTGATCCTGACTAGATTTCATAATAGTATCAATATCTTTTGAAAGATTTATACGCTTTATCTTCTCCAATTTACTCATCAACTGAGGCACAACTTTTTCAACACTTTTAGAAATTCTATTTGAAACAAACTTTCTGTAATTTTTTACTTCCTCAATGGCATTAAAAAATATTTCTTTTTTTACACTAAATTTTTGGGAATATTTTTCTATTTGTTCAAGGTCTGTTTTTGATAATGATTTAAATTGAGATGAGGAGTTCTTTCTTGGAATTTGATTTACTTTTTGCAGTAAATCTTTTACTTCTTTCTCTGATAAAACTCCACGCACCAGTTGAACCCTGTAACCTGACTTGCTTAAAAGTTCAGAGAGTAATATTGCTCGGTCAAGGCTATTTCCTTTTTTATCAATTAAAACTCCATGGGCACCCCTTAATAAGCCTTTGTAAGGGATAAAATAAGTGTTATCACGAACCCACTCAAATAATTTTTCAGGTTGCTCATTCTTGTAATCATTAACAATATCCTTTAAATCAATGTACCTTGGCTTTGACTCTTTAATATTCTTTTCAAATTCATCATACAATATTTTTAATTTTTGAGATATATCTCTTGATTTTGAAAGGATTATTCCCATTTTTTCTTGATAATTTTTAGATACCTTATCATTTTTTTCAGATACTTTTTTAATTACCTTTTCAGGTTCTCTATTTTGTAACTCTTCATTCGAAATAGCTATTTTGTCTTCAGTATCAATAGATTCCCTTCTTTCTGAAGGTTTTGAAATTGTTATTACTATAAAAATAACTCCAACTATCACAACAAATAATGCAGTTGCAAGCCCACTTAACTTCCACAATGCCCTCTTTGATTCCGGAGTTCCTATCTCTTCAAGGGATTTAATATCCATTTCCTGATTCTTTATTTCACTGCTTGCATTCCTTACAGTACTCAATTCTGTATTAACCGATTTATTCACAAAATTCGAAGAGAAAAGGGCCTTTCCAAGTTTATGAAAATAATCAATTTTTTCTCTATTTGCCTTTTTTTGCTCCTTCTGACAATCAGAAATCTCTCTTTGTGTTTTTTTCAGTTCCTGGTCATATTTTTCTGATATAGTTTTTTGCTCTTTTCTTATTTCATCAATTTTTGCCTGGAATTTGCTTGACTGATCCTCAAATGGCATCATACTTTCCAGAAGTTCATCTTTTTTTTTATATGATTTTTCTGGTTTTAATTCAAGATTATTCCTCTCTTCTTCTATAGACTGTATTTTTTTCTCAATAGGAACTTTTTCTTCATCTGTCGTCTGGTTATCCGAAATCTTTAATTCAAGTTTTTCCTTCTCTCGTTTTATCTGGTTGAGGCGATCTTGAATCCTATCAATTTCTTTCTGTATCTCTCTGGACTCCTTATTCAATTCAACTAATTTTAAATCAATCTCCTTTTTTCGAGCCTCAATTGCATTTATCTGAGAATTGAAATTATCATTTTCTGATCCTCTTTTCTGTTCAATCCGTGCCCTCTGATTCTCTAGTTCCTGCTGTCTTTTAGTAATACTGTCAAGATCATTTTGAGAAGAAATAATATGTTCAGTAATACAACTATATTCACTTAAATCCAATTTTAATTCCCAGGCTTTCTGCCCCAGGAGAGTTAATTCATCTGAAAATATTTTCTCTCTGATTGTCAGTTTTCTTTTTAATCTTTTTATTTTGGAACGCCTCTTGAACTCCCCAAAACCATCTTTAAAAATTTGTTTAAATCCCATTTAACTCCTCTCTTAGTTTTAAGATGTTTTAATTAAAATTTTAATATAAAATGTTTTTCACTTTTAAATCCCCTGAAATAAAGCTTTTCTGGAGATATATCAGAAGTATATATAAGTTCAAAACGAACAAAAAATCCTGGAGGAATTACAAAGGGAGAAGGCGGACGAAAAAGACTTGAATCGGTTTCATCATCATTCAAACAAATTTTCTGTTCATTGGCAATCAGAATAAACTGCTGTTTTCTCTGTATCTCCAACCCGCTCTTGGCCAGAGATTGAATCCCAAGATTAAGGATAATCTTATTATCTCTCTTTTCAATCCCATAGACCATTACCTCCATCACATCTCCATCCCGATGTGACTCAATAGGATTGGGAATCTTCTTTTTAAAATCTTTACTAAGATTCAAACCAAAAACCTGATTTCGGATACGGATACCCAGGTTTACGTTTTTAATTATATCTGGCAGTAGAAAAGCAACACTCTGTTGTTGATAAACCTCAGGTGTAAAGCGTATAAATCCCTCATCTGTTGTACTTCCACCACAACTATAGTAAAGATAACCCTCTTCAGTACTGACCCAGACATAAGATTCTGGCTTAATCTGAACTATGTCTTTTACCATGTCTCCTGAGAGGCTCTTTCCTGCCAGATCAACCAGAGCATAATGCCAGTTGTCAGGTGCTTTTTTACCTTTATATTCATTTGAAAATCTGATCTCCAAAGCATTGATATTGACAAAATCACTTTTGATTTCACCAAAAAATTTTCCCTTCAGTTGATCCTTTCCTCTTGCAATAAGTGGATCCCCTTTGATTGGAATTAGAATATGTCCGTAATTATAATCAAAAAAATGGAATGCCAAATTCTCATGATCACCTGGAAGCAGGAAAACAAATTTGACTTTTTTTGTATCACCAAATTTTGGAAGGATGAAATCACCTTTGGTATTAATTCCTTCTGGAATCTCAGCTGTGGTTTTATCCATACTGAAACTTTTTCCATCAGCTAATATATAAGCATGATTTACAAATTCTCTTACCATGTATGCTACATCAGCATCTACATATTCCTCTTTTTTCTCTTCTCCACCCTGCATTAATTTTTTCATTCCCATTGTGTGATCTCTTTTTCCTTCTAGCTTACTTTTCTCAATCTTCTGTTTTGGATGAATATTTTCCCATTTGGTTTCAAGAACCAGAAATACTTTGCCAGAAGGAGCTTTAACCTTAGCCACTTCATCTGTAAATGAAAACCGAATTATATTTACACGAACAGCTTTATTAGCCGATTTTTCTTTAACTTTCTGTTCCCCTAAGGGTTGAGTTGCTGGTTCTGCCAGTTCTTTTTTTTCATAAATCTTTTCAGAAGAATTTATTTGAGCATCTCTCTTCTCCTCTCCCTTTCCAGAGCATGAATATAAAAACAAAATAATGATAACTGCAACAAAAACAAAAATAACTTTTATTTCTTTTCTCATTCTATAACCTCCTTTCATTTATATGTTTTCAGAAAAATCTGATTATATGCCATTTTTTATTCTCTCTCTGTGTGTTTGATTTTATAAAATTAAACGGACTTTTTCAATAAAATATCTCATTTTTTTAAACTTTTTATTTTTCTCCTAACAACATAGGAAAATCGTTTTACCTCCTTTGATCTAAATATAGGTAAAAGTTACCTGAATGTCAATTTTAGAAAAGTATTGACTTATTGGGCTCATAAAATCTCAATTCAAACATCAGAAAAAATCCTTTTTTCTTTAACAATTCGGCTTCATTTTAACTATTCCGATTTTTTTTTATAAAACTCAGGATACAATTTTTGAGCACACTCCGGACAAATACTATGGCTGAATTCCGCATCTGAATACTCCTTTATATACTCTTCAATCTGATTCCAGTACCCCTTATCATCCCTGATTTTTTTACAGTTTGAACAAATGGGTAAAAGCCCTCGAAGTGTTTTAACCTTATTCAATGCATCGGTCAGTTCCCTGATCATTACCTCTCTCTCTTTCTCAAGATTCTTTCGTTCAGTAATATCAAAAATCATTCCATCAATCCATAAAACCTGTCCATCTTCATCAAAAATGCCCTGACCTCTCTCAGATACCCATCGAACCGAACCATCAACATGTAAGATCCTATATTCAACTCTATAGGGTTCTTTTTTATCAATTCCCTTCTGAATGGTTTTCATTAAACATTCATAATCATCTGGATAGACAATGCTTTCAAACGATCTCTTCCGATCCTGATAAAAATCGGATGCCGGATATCCCGAAATTTCTTCAATCTGGTTATTTAAAAACTCTACTGAATCCTCACTACTTAATCTGCTGCGGTATATGGCACCCGGCATATTGGCGATAAGGCTTCTGTACTTCCTCTCACTCTGAATAAGGTTCTGACTGGTCTCTTTTAATAGCTCTTTAACAACCATGCTTTCTGTAATATCAATTCCGGATCCAATAATATATTCAATAGTCCCTCTACCATCTTTCAGTGCAGTTATTGACCATACAATCGATCGTGTCTTGCCTCCTCTGGTAACAATTTTACTCTGATAATCAACTGGAAATTCTCCTGACATTATTTTATCTAATATTCCCTTTATATGTTCCACATCATCCGGTATTAACAAAACTTCCCAAAATGTTTTGCCAACAATATCAATTATTTCAAAACCTGTGATTCTTTCAAACGCTTCATTGATTCGAATAAATCTCCCCAGACTGTCAAAAAGGACAACCAGTGCACCAGTGGTTTCCAGAATAGCTGAAATAAAATTACGTTCTTTTAGCAACATATCAGCTGCATGTTTCATTTCTGATTTATTTTTATCTTTCATTAAAAATCTCCTGATTCTGTTAAAAAAATCGGTATAAAATAAATTTATATCATATTTTTAATAAAACTTAAAATCTTAAATATCCGCCCCTTTGATATTTAATTTTCAATTTACACAAGAAAAGATATTGAGATCTTCTCAAAATATAAAGAGCGTTACAATGATTCTCTTGTGGGAATAATGCTACTTCAAGGACAATTAGACTGAAATAGCATCCCATTTTTTATACTTGTTAAAATAATAGAAAAATGATATATATCTCTCTGAGATTTTATAATGGAAAAAAAGATAAAAGATGAAATAAAGGATTTAAAACAAGAAATTTATAATAAAAAAAAAGAAATTAATGATATTAAAGAACTTATAAAAGAGGATATTGACAGAGATTTTGAAATTAACCTATGGGAATTATCTGAAAAGGAGCTTGATAATGAGATGGGAAACCGCCTATCTTTTTTAAATGAAGATATTGACCCAAGACCTGATAAACGATCAATATCTTCACATAGGAAAATACTTGGTAAACCAATTGTTTTTATAAAAAGATTATTTATGAAATTATCAAATATTTATACAAATACAATCTTAGAAAAACAGAGAAAATTTAATGAAGAACTGGTTGCTTTTCATCTTGCATCATTTATTCGTTTCAGGAAAAACGAAGAGAAATTAAAAGATATTGAAAAACAAATAAAAGAAATAGAACAAAACCAGGATATAATGCTTGAAAAAATTGAATCGATTCTTGATAAAAATAAGAACAAACAGTAATGATTTAAAGCAAGAGTTAAATGGAAATAAACATTAATGATAGGCAACGAGAAATAATAAAAAAGATAATAAACAATCCTTCCAAAGAACTCTTAGAATTTAAAAAAGATATACATAAAATTGCTGAAAAATCAGGAATTCAAGGGGCATTTAATACTATTTTGAGAACTGAAGTTGCTTTAAAGATAAGAAAGCCATCTATTGCCATTTATGATCACACTTTTCATGTTATAGGTGGGGGTCAGAAATATGGTCTTACAGTTGCAAATGTCCTTCAGAAAGATTTTGACATTACTTTGATCTCTAATAGAGAAATTAGTATCCAGAACATTTTAAAATGGTACGATTTAGATCTCTCGAATTGTAAAATAAAAATCATAAAAATTCCATTTTTTGAAAAAAACTTATCACATATTGACCCTGGAATGGTTTCAAAGAGAATTGAGAACCCATTTCATACAATAAGTAAGGAAACAGGGAATTATGATATTTTTATTAATAACAGTATGAATGAGATGGTTTATCCCCTATCAAACATCTCAATGATAATATGTCATTTTCCTGAAAGAAGGGCAACCAGCTATTTTTATGCTGATAAATACTCACATGTAATCTTTAATAGTAAATACACTGCAGAGTGGATAAAGAAGAAATGGAAATTTCAACCCAACAAGCATATTTACCCTCCTGTTGATATGGAAACATCATTTGATAAAACTGATAAAGAGAATATTATCCTGTCAGTTGCACGCTTTGAAATAAGTGGAAGTAAAAAACAGATGGAAATGGTAAGAGCTTTTATAAAATTAAATAAAAAGTACCCTGAAATATTAAAAAATTGGAAACTTATTTTAGCAGGAGGGAGTCAAAAAGATAATCAATACTTACAAAAGATTCAAGATTTTATTAAATCCAATAAAACAACAAACATTGAAATAATAATTAATACATCAGCAAATGAATTAAAATCTTTATACAATAAATCAAAGATTTTCTGGCATCTTTGTGGTCTTGATCAAACAGATCCTTCTTTAATTGAACATTTTGGTATGACTATTGTTGAAGCCATGCAGAATAAACTTGTTCCAATAGTATTTGATGGAGGAGGCCAAAGAGAGATTGTTGAGCATGATATTTCTGGCTTCAGAGTTAAATCAATATCTGAATTGATCATATATTCAATTAAGCTTATCACAAAACAGGATATAACTAAAGATATGAGTATAAACTCATATAAAAGGAGCAAACTCTTTACAAGAGAGACATTTGATATAAAGATAAAATCCTTTTTTTATAAAATCTTAAAAGATTATATTTCTATATAAGGCGAAAAGATGAAAATCCTATTTTCTATTGTTATACTTACAAAAGACTCAATTGGAGTTATTGAAAGACTCGTTAATTCTCTATTAAATCAGAAATTTGAGCATGAATATGAGGTCATTTTTATGGATAACAGCTCAAAAAACAGTACTGTTGATTATATAAAAAAGAGTAAATTCAAAAACAAAAAGATCATAAATGTACCTGAAGGAGAATTCAGCCACAGTAGAACAAGAATGAAAGCCGCAGGGGTTGCAAAAGGAAAATACCTTATTTTTTTTACAGACGATATTATTCCCATTGGAGAGAATTTTCTTTCAGAATTAACAAAACCGGTGCTGGAAAACCAGGCCATTGCTTCATATGGAGTATATCAGATAAACAGCAAGACTTACGATCCTGTTGATGCTTATTTACATAATGGATGGTACAAAGATTTTGATGACATAACAGAACCTATTTCAAAATTTTGCTGGAACAAGTTTCCTCCGGAGTTAAGAAGAAGATTATGCAACTTTGATAATTGTTCTTCCTGTATTGATAGAGAAATGTTACTAAATTTAAAATTTCCAGATGTGCCTTATGGTGAAGATATATTATTTGCAAAAAAGTTGATACTCAACAATCAAAGTATTGCAATATCTAAGAAAGCAAAATTTTATCATTGGCATAAAGTAAGTTTCAGTTATTTGATGAAAAGAATGTGTATTGATCAATATTTAAGCATAGATGAATTTGGAATATACTATGTAAGAAGGAAACTCGGTGTTTTGAAATCAATATTAATAAGGATTATTCAAAGAACTTTTATAGCCTTTTTTAAGCTAAAGATCCCTTTAAGAAAAAAAATATACTGGTCTCTTTACAATGCAAAAACCTTAACCGCAGATTTTTTTGGAAAATATATGGGGATTTTAGACAAAAATTCAGTAAATAAAGGCTTTTCTCCAATCAATAAAAAATTAATTAAAAAAAGAGACAAGATCATTTCTGAAATTTACAAAAAAAGTATAATGAGATATTAAAAAAGGAAAGATACCAGATCTTTATTATTCTTAGTTAATTTAATCAATTAATTAGTATTCCTCAAGAAAAATAGGTTCTGCTAATTTTATTTCAGATATATTTTTTAGGTTATAGTCTTTTATAGAACCAAATTTAAATCGAATATCCTGCAAACTTATCATTTCAATAATTAAATCTCCATTAGTTACATTTACAACCAAAAAGTTTTCTTCTGGATTTCCTCCCATACCACTTGCAATAAAACAAATATTATCATAATGATCATAAAAAGCAGGAAGAGCCCATGAAACACCCAGGTCACCTGCAAAAAAATAAACTTGTGCCTTTAATCCATGAAATAAAGGCTCAATTTCATTCCAGAAATTAGAATTAAAATCATAACCAGCAGTACTATTGATTTTTTTTTCTAATATTTTATATTTAGTATTTTCAGATATCCATATTAATTTATGAACAAAAACAAAAATATTTCGAAAATCATTTGCTGAACCAAGCTCATTTTTTATAAAATTCAATTGATCACCTTTTATATTGTGTGGACCTATTTCACTATTTAATATTAAAAACAGATCATCATTATATATAAAACTTTTATAAGTAGGACCATATCTTGAAATTAATAAAGAGGGATCAGTGTAATCGTGATTCCCATAAGAAAAACATACTGGCTTATTTAATAATTTTAAATCTATATCAATTTCATCCCAATTTTTGAAATTAGAATAAATCACAATATCTCCTGTAAACACACCAAATTCAATATAAGGATGATAATTTATATAATCAAATTTATTTTTAAAAGGAGGATGAACTCCATTATTATCTACCTCTGGTACTCCATAAACATGACCAGCTACATAAAAACTATATTCTGTTACAGGTAAACTTATTTTTATAGTTTCTGAGTTATTACTTATTTTTTCTCCCTTATAAATAAAATGAGCTTTATAACTATATTGAATCCCTTGTTCAAGATCTTCATCTATATATATTTTGTCAGCAATATTTGATTCTGATATTATTTCTTCATTTATGCCTGTAATTCTTATAATCCTGATTTTAAATTCGGATTTTTTTTTCTCAATATTAATTTCATCCCATTTTATAAAAATTTTATTATAAGAATGTATATTTAAACCTAATTTAGGCGGAGACATTATTATTCTAAACATCTGACCATTTAATAATAGATTGGAATTCATCAACAATATTATAAGAATAATGAATATATTGATCTTTTTTATCTTAATCATTTTCTTATATTTTTATTATTAAACATAAAAATGGATAGAAATTTCCAGCATTAAATTTTAAAACATTTTCCATAAAAGAATCCTCCCTTACAGTTTGTTTGATTTTACCATATCTGTAATTAAGACCAAATCCAAAATCTATTAATTTTGAAATATTGTATATAACTCCTGTTCCAAGATTAATTCCAATAGTTTTGGGAGAATATTTTTTACAAACAAAATTATTTACTGTAAATTCTTCCGGATATTCCCATATAAATTCACAATTATCAAAAGTACTAAATTTAACAATAAAATATGATATTCCCCCTTGCAAATAAAATGACATTTTTCTATTTTTCAAGAAAGTGTATCTTACTCCTAAATCAATTATATGTGTTCTATAATCTATTGGTTCATTTTCCTGTTTATAATTTTTTTGTTTATTATAAAACCAGGGATTAGGGATTTGAAATTCAAATGAATTAGATATTCTTTTCTTTCCATAATTATATCCAATATGAAAAGATATTTTTTCATATAATCCATAATTAACAGAAAGCCCATAAATTAAATATGATTTTGCGTTTAAGCTACCTTTATAGGTAAATTTTTCCTCCCATTGGTCACAAGAGTATTCATCAGTAATTTTTGTATAAAATCCTTCCATTTTTATTGAAAAGTTTACTTTATTCTGTTTACAGAAGATTGAATAGTTAAAAATATTAATAATGACAATAATAAAAATTATTTTTTTCATTAGCAGTTTCTGAAAATATTTTATCAATAAACTTACATAAAATCAATTACTTATTCTGGTTGATTATATATGTAAGACTTTTATCATAATCAAAATAGAAATATTTTCTTGACAAAATGTTAAAAAAACCCTAAATTTAGATATTGTTTACAAAAATATTATCAAAAAATCCAAAGGAGGTAAAATGCAAAAAGAACTACTTTCAGGGAATGAAGCAGTAGCCAGGGGTGCATATGAAGCAGGAATAACTTTTGCTTCTGCTTATCCTGGAACACCAAGTACTGAGATATTAGAAAACATATCAAAGTACAAAGACGATATATATTGCCAATGGGGCTCAAATGAAAAAACAGCTCTGGAAGAAGCCTTAGGAGCAAGCTTTGCTGGAGCAAGATCAATTGTAGCAATGAAGCATGTAGGCTTAAACGTAGCTGCAGACCCACTATTTTCAGCAAGTTATATAGGAACAACAGGTGGTTTTATTATAGTTTCTGCAGATGACCCTGGTATGCATAGTTCTCAAAATGAGCAAGATAACCGTAACTATGCAATTGCAGCAAAAATGCCTGTTATTGAACCCTCAGATTCACAGGAAGCAAAAGACTTTGTTATTGAAGGGATAAAAATAAGTGAAGAGTACAACACTCCGGTCATGCTTAGAATGACAACAAGAGTAGATCATTCAAAATCTAGCGTAGAATTAGGCAAAAGAGTAGCTATACCTGAGGTTGAATACAAGAAGGATGCAATCAAGAGAATGCTTTTACCTGCAAGGGCAAGAGTGAAACATGTTGAAGTTGAGAAAAGACAAAAAAAACTTGAAGAATTCAGCAATAACTTTAAATATAATTATATTATAAAGGGTAACTCAAAGATTGGAGTTGTAGCTTCTGGCATATCATTTCAATATGCAAGAGAAGTGTTTAAAGATGCATGGTTCCTGAAAATTTCAATGCCATACCCATTTCCAGAGAAACTATTTCTTAAATTTGCAAAAAATGTAGACAAAATTTACATTATAGAAGAAAATGACCCAATTATTGAAAATTTTGCAAGATTGGCTGCTCCTGAAAAAGAAATTATCGGAAAAGACCTGTTTCCTCTAAATGGTGAAATGATGCCTGATGTTATTTTGTCCACACTTGGTAAAAAAGATTTAACCCCAAAATTCGATATTTCAACCTTACCTATTCGTCCTCCATCTTTATGTGCAGGATGCCCTCACACAGCAACTTTTTTCAACCTGAACCTACAAAAAGTATATGTTACTGGAGATATCGGATGTTACACTCTCGGGGGACTACCTCCATTGAATGCAATGGATACGTGTGTTTGTATGGGTGCAAGCATTTCAGTAGGACTTGGAATAGAAAAAGCACTTGAAAAAGCTGGCAAAAAAATAAAACAGGCAGCAGTCATTGGAGACTCAACTTTCTTCCATTCAGGGATAACAGGTTTAAATGACATAATTTACAACAAGGGAAAATCAACTGTAATAATATTAGACAACTCTATAACTGCTATGACAGGGCATCAGGATAACCCCGGAACAGGGAAAACTCTCATGGGAGAAGAAACACACAAGATTGACTTGATTAAATTAATCAAGGATGGGCTTGAGCTTAAACATACATATGAAGTAGATGGTTATGATGTTAAAGGCATAAAAGACCTGTTAAAGAGAGAACTGGATAGAGAAGAACTTTCAGTTATAATTGTTAGACGTCCATGCATTTTACTATATAAGAAAGCAAGATGGTCACCTATGCAAGTGGATTCTGAAAAATGTATAAAATGCAATATGTGTCTTAAATTAGGTTGTCCAGCAATAACAACTAAAAATGAAAAAGCTTTTATAGTGGAAGACCTATGTACAGGTTGCACAGTCTGTTCTCAGATATGTCCTGTAGATGCAATTAAATTTACAGACAATAATGGATTACATATAGCTGATGTAAGCATTCAGGAATATTTAGATGGAGGTAAAAAATGAAGTCAATTATAATATGTGGAGTTGGAGGACAGGGTGTTCTAACCGCAAGCAATCTTCTCTCAGATGTTTTACTTGAAGCAGGGTTTAATGTGAAAAAGAGTGAAGTACATGGAATGAGCCAAAGAGGCGGTGATGTAATAGCTACAATAAAGTATGATGAAAAAGAGGTATTATCACCTTTACCTTCAATAAACAATGCTGATTATATATTATCCTTTGAAAAACTTGAAGCTTTAAGAAATATAAACTATTTAAGTGAAAATGGCGTAATTATGGTGAATGATTTTATTTGGGAACCTCTTACAGTTGCAGCAGGTTTTGCCAAATACCCTGAAGATATTATAGAAAATCTTAAAAAATATTCAAATGAACTTATAATTATTCCTGCAACAAAAATAGCTCAGGAGTTAGGTAACTCTAAAGCTACAAATATCGTACTTATTGGAGTTCTTGCTTCTAATATGGACATAAACAAAAAAATATGGATTGAAACAATTAAGAAAAATGTGCCTCCTAAGTTTATTGACCTTAATTTAAAGGCTTTTGAAAGAGGCTATAACTATAATAAATGACAACCTTACATTATATTATTCAAGGAAGAGTACAAGGAGTTTGTTATAGATATTATGCAAAAAAAAGTGCAAAAGAACTATCTATCAATGGTACTGTAAAAAATCTTTTTAATGGAGATGTTGAGATTTATGCTCAAGGTGATGAAGAAAATATAAAAAAATTTGTAAAATTCCTGAATAATGGCCCCTCTCTTTCAAGAGTAATGAAGGTTATAAAAGATAAATTTGATTATAAAGAAAGATTCTCAGATTTTAAAATAATTTTTTAAATTTATAGATGTAGCTTATTGACTATATTTAATGTATGTGATATAAAATATTATACGTAAGGTTTTGGGAGAAAAAAATGCCTATATATGAATACAAATGTGAAAAATGCAACAAAACCTTTGAACTTCTACAAAAAATAAATTCTGAACCTCTAAAAAAATGTATTTATTGCAGCGGTAATGTAAAAAAATTGATTTCAATATCATCCTTTCAATTAAAAGGAACAGGATGGTATGAAACTGATTATAAAAAGAAAAATCCAAACTCTAAACCTGATCCGAAAAAAAGCATAAACCTTGAAAATAAAAATAACAAAATTAAAAATAATAAAAATGTTTCACATAAATAGCCTTTCCATCTCTCCCCCCTTAATATAAATATATCTCCCCCATCTCTAAATTACAGGTCCCCCGTTAAATGGGGGACCCCTGCCTTTTAATGGTAAATAGTATATTATTTTATTTGACCAAAGAACTCATAATCGGTTATAATAACAATCTTTTCTTAAAAGGAGTATCTAAATGAAAAAGAAAAAAGTAGTAGTGGTTGCTATTGGTGGAAATTTCCTTTCAAATGGTAAAACCCCGATCAATGAACAGATGAAAAGAGCATACAAAGCAGCAGACCTTATACAAATTCTTATGGAAAGAGATTTTAATATTGTTGTTGTACATGGAAATGGTCCACAGGTAGGTATTGTATATTTAAGACAGCTTGCTGGACAAAAAGAAGATATTCCTCCTTTAAGTTTAGCTTTATGTGATGCAATAACCCAGGCAGAAATAGGGACAATGCTGGAACTTGCAATTATCAATACTATAAATAGAAAGATTAATAGATTGGAAGTTTTAACAATAGTAAGTCAAGTGGAAGTAAGTGCGAATGATCCCGCGTTTAAAAACCCCACAAAACCAATTGGCCCATTTTATACAAAATTAGAAGCTGATGATATGAAAAATAAATTTCCTGATTGGACATTTATTGAAGATTCTGGAAGAGGGTATAGAAGAGTTGTACCTTCCCCTATACCAATAAAAATTTTTTCAGCATCAAGCATCCCGGATGCCTTTAAAACCACAAATGTAATTATTGTTGGAGGTGGAGGTGGTATTCCAGTAAAAAGAAACCCAGATAATACATTTGAGCTAGTCGATGCTGTTATTGATAAGGATAGAACTGCGTGTCTTGTTGCACTTAAAATCAAAGCAACTCATTTTTTTTTACTCACTGGAGTTCCTCATGTTTGTCTTAATTATGGAAAGCATGATGAAAAAAGTTTATTCCACATAAATGTTGAGGAAGCAAAAAGATATTTGAATGAAAATCAATTTCCGCCTGGCTCAATGGGACCAAAAATTGAAGCAGCAATTGAATTTGTAGAAAAAACAAATGGATCAGCCATTATTACAAATGCAGATAGTATAGAAGCTGCATTAGATAATAAAGAAGGAACAACAATACATTTGTGATTTTGGATTTAGGATATGGGACCGGGGTTTTTATGACCCCCAGGTTTTTTATTCTGTTAGAAAACAGTAATACGGTTTTTACCTAAACGCTTACCTTCATAAAGAGCTTGGTCAGCATTTTCAATTAATTGTATTAAATTAGAAGCATTCTTTGGAAAAGAAGTAAGCCCTATAGTTACACTGATTTTAATAATAGGTTCATCTGCAACTGATTTGAACTTATGATTCTCAATAACAGAAACAATCCTTTTACCTAATATAAGTGCTTCTTTTTCTGAGGTTTCTGGAAGAATAACTGCAAATTCTTCTCCTCCATACCGAGCTAAAAGATCAGAACTCCGGACTGTATTATCAAGTAACTCAGCAATCTCTTTTAACACAACATCACCGGTTAAATGCCCATAAGTATCATTAATACTCTTAAAATCATCTATATCAATCAGAAGAAAGCTTAAATCACGTTTATATCTCTTATGTCTTTTTATCTCATTTTCTAACATTTCCTTAAAAAAACGATAATTATGAATAGATGTTAAAGCATCAATATTTGAAAGCTCTTTATAGTATTCAGTCTTTTTTGCTTTCTCTTTTAATCGTTTTGTTTCCAATACCTTTTTTATAATAAAGAGTGCATACTTGATCTTAAAAGGTTTACTTATAAAATCAGCAGCTCCTGCCTTCATTGACTCAACAGCATATTCAATTGATGCATAAGCTGTCATTAAGATAACAGGTATATCAGGATTTATCTCCTTTATTGAACGTGTTAATGCAATCCCATCCATTTTAGGCATCACAACATCAGCTAAAACAATATCTATTTTTTTTTTGTCAATTATTCCAAGCGCCTTCATTCCATTTCCAGCAGTAAAAACATTAAAATTATTTTCAGTTAGAAGATCTGTTAAATATGAACGTATCTCTTTTTCGTCATCAACAATCAGTATATTAGCCAATTTATTTCCTTCCTCATTCATTTAATAAATGAGCTTCTTTCATTTCTGAAAAAACTCTTATTTTAATTATGGTGTGATTTTAAATAAAAGTCAACTTTTTTTATAAGTTAAAAAAGAATTAACAATAAATTTTCTAAAAATACTTTCTTTAATATAAAATAAATATTATATATTATGATTTTCGAAATTTTCCATAAAATCAGCCAATTTTTTTACATATTCAATAGGCATGGCATTATATATAGAAGCACGACACCCTCCAACACTACGGTGTCCTTTTAGCCCAAGAAACCCCTGTTTAACTGTTTCTTGTAAGAATTTATTTTCCAATTCCTCTGTTGATAACCTGAAAGTCACATTCATCCTTGAACGATCTTTAATTTCAGCAGTGCCTCTATATAAATTACTTTTATCAATCAAATTGTATAAAATCTTTGCTTTTTCTTCATTTATATCTTCTAATGCTGTGATTCCACCCTTTGTTTCAATCCATTCCATAACCAATTTTATTATATAAATTGCAAAACAAGGGGGAGTATTAAACATTGAATTTTTTTCAGCATGAGTTTTATATTTTAACATTGTAGCAAGATTATCTGCACCTTTTTCAATAAGATCATCTCTTATAATCACTAAAGTCACACCAGAAGGTCCTATATTCTTTTGAGCACCCGCATATATCAAACCAAACTTTGAGACATCAATTCTCCTACTACAAATTTCTGAAGACATATCTGCTATTAAAGGTACATCACCTGTATCAGGAAATTCTGACCATTGAATACCTCCAATAGTCTCATTAGATGTTATATGTACATATGATGCATCTGAACTTAAGCTTAAATTTTCAGGAATATAATTAAAATTCTTATCTTCCGAACTTCCAGCTATATTTACATCTCCAAAAAGTTTTGCTTCTTTAATTGCTTTCTTTGCCCATTCTCCAGTATTTATATAATCAGCTTTTCCACCCTTAAGTAAATTCATTGGGATCATAGCAAACTGAAAACTAGCTCCACCCTGTAAGAATAATATTGAATAATTATCAGGTATATTTAATATATTTCTGATCTTATCTTTTGCTGTGTTTATAATATCATCAAAATCTTTTGACCTATGACTGATCTCTAAAATGGAAAGCCCAATTCCATTTAAATTCAACAATTCTTCCTGAGCCTTTTTTATAACTTCTAAGGGAAGAATAGCTGGACCTGCATAAAAATTGTATTTTTTATTCATAATAACATATCCTCCTACATATTAATTAAAAATAATTATACAAATAAATCTTATAAAATGCAACTTATTTATACAAAATCAGACCTTAAATAAATGGACAAATTTACGTAATTAAATATATTTTTTTATATAATTTATATGTTTTTTATACCCATTTCTTTTAAAATATAATCAGCTCCTCCAAACTTTTGAGTGAACCAGAGTATAAATCTGATATCAACTCCAATTGAACGGCTGTAACTTTCATTCCAGGCGTAATCATTTATCGTTGCTTCAAACACACGATCAAAATTAAGCCCAACAAGTTCCCCTTTAGAATTAAAAACCGGACTTCCTGAATTACCCCCAGTAGTATCCATATCATAAAGCATTGCAACTGGGACATCATTTAAATCTTTATGTTTAAAGCGTCCAAAATCTTTCTCATAATAAAGATCTAAAACCTTTTGTGGAACAGAAAAAGGAATTTCTCCTGTATTCTTTTCAAATATTCCCTTTAAGGTTGTAAATGGACTAAAATAAACAGCATCAGAAGGTGAATACCCTTTAATCCTGCCATAAGTTAAGCGTAACGTGCTATTAGCATCTGGAATAAAATCTCCTCCCAAGAATTGTTTCTTTACATCTATAAGTTTAGCTAATAAATTATCAAGAGCCCCTTTATATCTTTTTTCTCTTTTTTTTAATTTTTTATAAGCAGGATATAGATTCTTAGCCAGAACAATAAATGTGTCTCCCATTTTATCTAATTGTTCTTTAGATTTCCCAAACAGTCCGATCAAAAAATTTCTATTTTTTATTTTTGTTAACTTATAAGAATTTTCTATATAAGCATTAATAGCTTTTTCGGGTTCTACATCTCTTACGATTTCATCAACTGCTGGAATTCGTTTGTTTCCTCTCAAATTAAAAGCTCGAAATAACATCTCTTTAAAAATAATCTTATCGGTTTGTTCATGAAAATTTTTCAAACTTAGAAGCATGAACTCCTTTGTTCTAGAGAAGTTGCGTTCCATATATGCTGAATCTCTTTCAGTATCAGGTTTTTTTCGTTCAATTGAGGATTCATAAACCTTAAAAGCAAGGTTAAGTAAATTTGAATTTCTCAAAAGGTATTTCATCACTTGATCATATTCTGCATAAATCCTTTTCTCTATATAAATGTCACATATCTTATTTAGAATATGACCATATCTATGTTTATGCCTCTTATCAGCATTAATAAAGTTTTGCAACATTTTTTCTTCTTCTCTTCTTTTTTTAACCAAATTTAATCTTTTCATGCCTTTTAATTTTCCTCTATAATTTTTTTCTGCATTTGATAAACCTCTAATTCGAGGTGCAAGCTTTATTGCAATTGAACGCTCTTTTTTGCTCATTTTTTCCATAATTGAAATCATCTTTTTATATAATTCGACAACATAGGGCATACGAACGTTTTCTTCAAAGGAAAGAAAATATGAAGTACTATGTCTATAAGTTCTACCTGGATATCCAAGTATAAAGACAAAATCCCCTTTATTTACACCTTGTGGAGCAATTTTTATATATTTTTTTGGATGAAACGGCACATTTTCTAAAGAGTAGTCAGCTGATTTTCCATAAGGGCTTACATAAGCACGCATAAATGAAAAATCACCTGTATGGCGAGGCCACATCCAATTATCAATCTCTCCTCCAAACTCACCAATTGAACGAGGCGGAGAATAAACAAGACGAACATCCTTTATATAGGTGTATATAAATAAAACATAAGTCTTTCCTTTAAACATCTCTGCAACTTCTGCTCGTTTGCCAGGATGTTTTTTTTCAGTTCTTACAACAATCTTCTTTATCTTTTTTTCAATTGCCTTTGTCTGTTCTACAAAGCTCATCTTCCTTCTTACAGCACTTAGTACCTCCCTGGAAACATCTTTGTATGATTCAATAATACGTAAAGTATACCCCTTGGCTTGTAATTCTTCAGATCTGTTTTTTGCTAAAAAACCAGAATGCATATAATCTCTTTCTTTTGTTGTTACTCCTTGAATTGCACGAAAAGCACAATGATAATTTGTTAAAATAAGTCCATCTGAAGAAACAAATAATGCTGTGCATCCGCTCAAATTAATAATACCATCAACCAAACTAATACCATCAGGATTGTATAATTCCTTTGCATTAATTTGAAAACCTTTTGACTTAAGATCAAGTTTGTAAATCTCACTAAGAGGATACATACCCTCATCTGTAAAAATGTTAAAACAAGAACTTAAAAACACAAAAAGAAATAATATATAAGAGGAAATCCGTTTCATGACTATTTCTCCTTAATTTAAATTTAAACAAAAATATAACATATATGACATAAAAAAACCAAGCATTGAACAATTTAATCTCAAGCTGATTTTCTATTGTACAGGAGATATTGACAGACATCCTATAATAATATAGAATGTTTTCTGTGGTGAGTGTAGCTCAAGGGTAGAGTATCGGTCTGTGGAACCGAATGTTGGGGGTTCAAATCCCCTCACTCACCCCACATAAGATTAAGAAAAATGATTTCTTCAATTGAATTGATATTTACTTTTACTTACTCAATTTCTACAAGTATAAACTCATTAATATATAAATATCTTAAATAAAGATGAAATTTAATTCCTATTTTGTTAGATTGAATCACTCTGAAATAAATTTTACCGGGAATTTAACCATTTCTGATCAAACAATAAGTGCAAACTTCATAAAAATAGAAAAAGATCTATATATAGCATATTTCAAAAATCAAGTTGAACTCAAATTCCTTGACAAAATCAAATTCAAAAACAATAATAAAGAAATAGTTATATTATTACCATTATTATCAAAATATAATAAAAGAAAAGTAAGAAAGATATTAGATATTATAATTAGAATTGATATGAAAGAAAAAAAAGGGGAAATTACCAATATACTATTTGAGTTTTTAGAAATTGAAAATTTTTTAAGGGTAGAAAAATTGCTTTACTTCTTCTATTTAGATAAAAAAGAGACTATTGACCTCTTAATAGAAAAAGAACTTGAAAAAAAGATTAAAATAATTGACTACAATACCCTGTATATAACTTCTTATAAAAACTTTAAGGATTGTTTATTGAATTTAAAGTCATTACTTTCTCATTATTATGAAAACAGAATAAAAACTATAAAACTTTCAGAATTAGAGTCAAAATTAAAAATACCTCAATTATCTATTTTTTTCAGATATCTTCTAAACTCAGTTTCAAATAATTTATCGTTTAAAATAGTAAAAGACAGACTTATATTTCAGGAACTTGCATTAACAGAAAGTGAAAAAATAGCAATAGAAAAAATTGAATTGATCGTAAAAAAGAATGGGTTAAATATTTTTTCAATAGATAACATCCTGAAATTATCAGCATTATCTAATAGAGAGATAAATAATTCTCTCTGGTATTTAACAAATATAGAAAAGATTGTCCAATTAAATGAAAAATACTTTATTATTTCAGAGGAATTAAAAAAGATTATAAATAGATTAAAAAAATATAAAAGAAATCAAGGTGAAGAAATCGATATAAAATCATTTAAAGACTTAACTTCATTAACAAGGAAATATACAATACCTGTCCTTGAATATTTTGATTCTCAAAACATCACAATTCGAACTGAAGATAAACGTAAAATACTACTTGTAGTATAAGACAAGATTTATGTGATGCATTGTTACATGTAAAAAGTCTATTTTATTAAAATTTTATACTATCCTCTTTTGACTATATATGAATTTTTATTCCAACATACACTCTATAAAAAGAAAAATTTATTTCTGACAGAATATCTCCATCAATATGGATATCAGGAACACTTTCCCTGTAAAGCTCCCCCTCTTCACCTTCATATAGTGATTTTGGAACCACTTCCCATTTATATTTTTTAGATGGTGCATAAAAATATTGAATTCCAGCAAAAAAATCATAATTTAAACCAATCTTTCGTTCAAATTCAACACCAATATTCCCCCCCAAAATAGTATCATTCTGCTCAATTTTCACATAAATGTCATACCAATCCATGTAATAATATTCATCTGTTTCTAAAGTTTCACCATACCCAACATGAGAAGCCAAATTAACTTTGGATAAAAAAGCTGCAAATCCTGCATAAAAACAGAGTGCAGAATTTTTATTAACTGTTGTTTTGTAAACAAGATTAAGTGTGATTGGCACTGTTGACATACTTCCGGAATTATACCAGCTTCTTTCCCTGAAATTATTCTCCCCATCATACCAAGTCCATGAAAAATTATAATCTGAATTTAAATTTACATTCTGTTTAATATAATTTATTGAAGTTGAAATACCAAAACTCGGAGAAAAAAAGTATGATAAACCTGCAGAAAAACCAAATCCCATACTAGTATGTGGGACTATTGTTCCATATTCATTTACATCAACATAATCCGTATTCCAAACCCATTCATGATCAGTTTGAAAAACTTTCTGTCCTCCACCTAAGCCACCATTAAAAAATAAAACAAAATCTCCTGATATCAATAATTTTGAACCTGTAAAAAAGAACAAAAAAATACCAACCAAAACAATGAAAGAGACCTTTTTAAACACAATAAATCTCCATTTTTAAATTCATTATTTCTTTTCTTTAGATGTACCTGAACTTCCAGTATTATAATTAGATGAACTGGAAGAGTCTCCACCTCCTAGATAATTAGAACTAGATCTGTAATGATATTTACCACTTCTACCATTTCTAAGAGCACTTATCTGCTTCTTTGTAAGCCTGCCGGAAGAAATTTTAAGTTTCGGGCATACGACTTCATTTGTCTTACTTGAATAATGAATAGAGAGTTTTCTATTAATAGCCCATCTTTTATCAGGATTCCAATCCCTGAACCCTTTTAGATAACTCTCACCCTTTAATCCTTTTTTGGAAACCAATTTAGATGAGGTTACAAATCTTTTTTGTGAGTGCAAAAATGCATTGTACACCTTTTTTTGATTAATTATAGGCTTAGCTGTTTTTCCTATATTTCTTTTTAGATATTTTACATACGTTTTATTCATCTTTTCAATTATATGTATAACACCTTTCGGAACATTTTTAAGAGAAGGTTTTTTCAAGGATATATTATATTTTTTATAAAAAGCTTTTGACCATCTCCTTCTTCCATGTTCTCGATATATGTAGTAAAGATCATAACCACCATATGCTTGATTCATCCAGTATGATAAACCCCAAATTCCTTTTGAAAATACATCACCAGGAATCCAGGTCCATCCATATTTATTCAAAAACACCCAGGTTCCAAGATGAACAGGCGCCCATCCCCATGGCTGAGAGGGAACTGCAAACAATTCCTTCCCAATGGTGACATATTCAGCACTAAAAAAGGGTCTGTTAAATTTAAAGATCTCATCATAGGGTCTCCATACATATCCAAAAATGTCATTATATATCCATTCACCATAAAGTGATGACCATTTTTCTGCCCAATAAATAATACCTTTACTATAACGATAAATAGGCTTTGGTACTTTATTAATACCATAATGAAGCTCTTTAAAATTTTTGTTTAAATGCTCATTCCATAACAAAAATTCTACATCCCATTCCTCTATAGCAACAAACCTATAATCTGCTGTTATAATATAACCTTTTTTACGCTTAATTGTCTCTTTTTTCATAGAATGAATATCCTTACCATACAAAACATCAAATTTTCCCCTATTAGAAAAAAGATATGTCCCTCCATCTTCTAAGGCACGAATAATAGAAGTTGAGTTTTTTTTTAGATTTATTGCAGCATTTGTGGTAATGATCTGGAACATTTCAAGATTATAAGAATTATTCATTGAATATATCTGGCCCTTAATCAGATTAAGTGTTGTAACTTTCCATTTTGATGTTAATGTTTTAGCCAGAACAGTAGTTAATTCTAACATAGAATTCTTGTCAATACGCATAATTGTCCCATTATCAAACTGCAACTCACAGCGGCTGTTTTGTCCGGTAACAATGCTATCTCCAGGAGCAACTGGCAAGTTAACAATCGCTTTGTCCTGCCTATTATCCTCTCTTAGTATTTTTACATCTCCATCAACATATGAGATATGACCATAAATTGATTCAGCAGATGAAAAAAGATTTGCTGATATAAATAGAAAGCTCAGTATAAATAATCCAAAAACTAAAAATATCCTTTTAATATTACTCATTTTTCCCTCCCAAATTTTTATTTTCCAATCATTCACTTAAACGTATGCAATTTTAATGCCAACAAATAAGAAGAGAAGTGTCCTAAAAAGAGGACACTTTTTAATCTTTTGTCACAAAAATAGGACACTTTAAAAAAAACTATAAATCTACACTTAAAAACTTGAATTAAAGAAATTTAATATGAGATATAAATAAAAAATTTATAGAGAATTTCTTTATTGTTTATTTTCCTAACCTTGATCTGGCAGAATTAATTATCTCTTGAAAGCCTGCATCCAATTCTTCTTTGGTTTTGTCTTTTGAAGCCTTAACATTATAATATAAATGTCTTAATAATTTATAGTCTTTTGCTTCCTCATTTTCATGTCTCATTATATGAGCTTCAGCTAAATATATAATAGCCCTATCAATATCCCTCTTTTGAAGCATTACACCAAGGTTATAAGCAGTTTTTGCATTTTTCCTTATTCTATAAGATCTCTCAAGATAATTTATTGCTTTTTCCTTATCATCTATCTTACTGTACCAGCTAGCAAGCATATTTAAATACCTGTAATTGGAGTTTTCAGCATTACAAACCTGCTCAAATACATTAATAGCACTTCTAATTTTATTCATTTTATACAAATTATTAGCCAGAGTAACAATCATATTGGATGATTTTGTCGATTTATCATAATTATTAAAAATCTCAGTAGCTTTTCCTGCTGCTTTTTCCATCATTTCAGGGTCTTTTCTACCTTTTGAATACAGAATAAATATCTGAATTCTCAATGCTGGTACAATATATTTTTTATCATATTTGTCTGTATTATTCTCATTAGCTTTCATTGTTTTTGCCAATTCAAGAACTAAATCAGCATAATGATAAGCTTTATCAAGATCCTTTTTTGTTACATTATAAGAGTTTGCAAGTAAAAGATTCAATTGAAGTTTATTTCTATCTTTAATATCTTTCAAATTCAATGCCTTTTCACCGTAAGTGATTGTTTTTTCATATTTCTTAAGGTTGAATGAATCCAGAGATAATTGATAATAAAGATCTTTTAAATTTGAACCCCCTTCTTGTGCATATTTTTCAGCATATTGTTCAAGTAGGGACATTCTCAATTCTATATTTTGTTCAGAAATGGCATTTTCCCAAGAACCCTGTTTCTCATCTGAGAATAAAAACAATGAACTAACAAATAAAGTAATTAATAATATAAGAATCTTTTTTTTCATTAGATTTCCTCCACTTAAGTATCTCTTTTATATAATAACTTATCCTAAAATAGTCTCTATATAAAAAAAGATTATAAATAAAACACTAACTATTTGTCAAGCTTTGATATTTAATAAAAAAATAATTCCTTTAACATGTTAAAACTATTTGTAATAAAAGGTATCATAATAGCTTAGCTGTAATCTATTATTGATTTTTATAGCTTTATATGTTATTAATAAATTTACAATTTTGGAACTGGAGATTTTAAATGAAAAAAACAAAATTAAACAAAGCGCACTATATACTGAATGGGAAGATGGTGGAATTTGCAGGATGGGATATGCCCATTCAATATTCAGGTATAAATACTGAGCACAATGCAGTAAGAACACATGGAGGAATTTTTGATGTCAGCCATATGGGTGAAATATTTTTAAGAGGAAAACAAGCTTTAGATGCTGTTCAATATATTACTTCAAACAATGCTGCAAAACTAAAACCGGGAAATATCCAATATTCCGCATTACTCACAAAAAATGGTTGCTTTGTTGATGACATATTAGTTTATATGCTTTCTGAAAATGAATATTTATTAGTTGTTAATGCATCTAATATAGACAAAGATTATAAATGGATTAAAGAAAATACAGACTATTTTGATGTTGATATAAATAATGAAAGCACAGATTATTCACAAATAGCTATACAAGGTCCTGTTTCAGAAAAACTTTTATCTGAATTTACAAAAGAAGACCTTTGCGCAATTAAATATTATCATTTCATAAAAGGTGAAGTAAAAGGAATCGATTCTATCATCTCAAGAACCGGATATACAGGAGAAGATGGATTTGAAATTTACATTAAGTCAGATGAAGATACTGCTTCAAAACTATTTTTAGATCTTCTTGATAAAGGGGGAAAATATAACGTTATACCCGCTGGACTTGGTGCCAGAGATACATTAAGGCTCGAATCAGGTATGGCTTTGTATGGGAACGATATCGATAACTCTCATACTGTTCTGGAAGCAAACTTAAGCTGGATACTAAAATTAAAAAAAGGAGACTTTATAGGAAAAAACATTCTTTTAAAACAAAAAAATGAGGGTATAAACAGAAAACTTATTGGATTTGAGCTTATAGACAGAGGCATAGCAAGACATGGCTATCCTATATATGTTGACAATAAAGAATATGGAACAGTTACAAGCGGAACTTATGCACCTTATTTAAAAAAAGCAATTGGTATGACATATCTACCTGTTGAGAGAACAGAAATAGGTACAAAATTTCAAATACAAATAAGAAATAATAAAGTTCTTGCTAAAGTAGTGGAAACCCCATTTTATAAAAGAGATAAATAAAATTAATTGGAGGAAAAAATGAATTTAGATGATTTTAAATTTACAAAAGAACATGAATGGGTAAAAGTTGAAGGAGATATCGGAATAATAGGTATCTCAGATTTTGCTCAAAAAGAATTCGGAGATATCGTCTATGTAGAATTACCCTTAGTTGGTAAAAAAGTCAAAAAAGGTGATGCTTGCGCAAATATAGAATCTGTTAAAGCAGTTGATGATATATATACGCCTATATCAGGCGAAATTATCGAAGTTAATGAAGAATTAGAGAATAACCCGGAAAATATAAACAAAGATCCAAATGGAAAGGGTTGGATCATTAAAATCAAAATTGAAGATAAAAAAGAGATTGAAAATTTAATGAATAACAATCAATATGACGACTTTCTCAATGGAATTTCTTAGGAGTAATAGATGAGATATTTCCCTCTTACAGATTCTGAAAGGGAAGAAATTAAAAATTTTCTGGAAATAAAAGATACAAAAGAGTTATTTTCAGATATACCCAAAGATAAATCCTATTATTCTATGAATGATATCCCGTCAGCTCTTACAGAAGATCAACTTTTAAAAAAATTTAGAGAATTAGCAAAAAAAAATAAATATTCAAATTACTTAAGCTTTTTAGGTGCAGGATCTTACAACCATTTTATTCCTGAAGTAGTGAATTACTTAATAAGTAAAGGTGAGTTATCAACTCCATACACACCATATCAAGCAGAGGTAAGTCAGGGAAGTTTACAGGGAATGTTTGAATATCAGACTATGATTACTATGCTTACTGGAATGGATGTTTCAAACTCATCACTTTATGATGGCGGGACAGCAGCAGCAGAGGGAGTACTTCTTGCATTAAGAAAATCTAAAAAAAATCGTATTCTTATTGCTTCTAACCTTCATCCAGAATATATTGAGATTATTCATACTTATATTCAAAACCTGAACTTTGAGGCTGAATTTATTGAATTTGACAAAGAAACCGGAAAGATAGATTTAAATCAACTTAAAGAAAAGACTGATGAAAATTGTGGAGGCTTCATATTCCAATCCCCCAACTTTTTAGGAGTTATTGAAGAAACAAAAACCATTTCTGATATAACTCACAGCAAAGAAATATTCTCAATTCAGGTTACAGCTGAAGCAATGTCTCTCGCTTTCTTAACACCTGCTGCAGAAAATGGTGTAGACATAATTGTAGGAGAAGCCCAGAGTTTTGGAATCCCAATTGGTTTTGGAGGACCCTATCTTGGTTTTATAGGTGCAAAAAAAGATTTTCTCAGACAAATGCCAGGAAGAATTGTTGGTCAAACTGTTGACACAAAAGGTAGAAAAGGTTATGTACTCACATTATCAACAAGGGAACAACATATAAAGAGAGAAAAAGCAACATCAAATATATGCTCAAATCAAGCATTATGTGCATTAAGAGCAGCTATATATCTATCAACTATGGGACAAAAAGGGCTTAAGGAAATTTCCAAAACAAACCATTTAAATACAGCATATTTTGTAAAAGAGGTTTCAAAATTAAGTAACATTAATATTAAATATAAAAAAGATTTTTACAATGAAGTCGTACTTGAAATAAAAAATAATAAAGTAGAAGATTTTATTGCAAAACTTGAAGAAAAAAATATTATAGCAGGTGTTCCTTTAAAATACTTTTATTCAGATTTCGAAAACTCAATTCTTATTAATTTCACAGAAATACACAAAAAGAAAGATATAGATAAATTGATAAATGCAATTGGAGAAACAGAATGAATAAATTACAAAAACCAATTTTTGAAAAAAGCAGAAAAGGTAAAATTGGATATTCTTTTTCCCCAACGGAATTTTCAGATGACTTAATAACAATAGATAAAAAAAAACTGAGAGAAGATATAAAAGATTTTCCTCAACTTTCTGAAGTAGAAGTCGTAAGACATTATACTAACCTTGCTCAATTAAATCATTCAGTTGACTCAGGTTTTTATCCCTTGGGATCCTGTACAATGAAATACAACCCAAAAATAAATGAGAAAATTGCCAATTTCGAAGAATTTTCCACACATCCATACTCTCCTCATAAATTTGTTGAAGGCAACCTTGAGATTATAACAACTTTTGAGGAATGGCTAAAAAAGATTACAGCAATGGCAGCATTTACACTCACACCATCTGCAGGAGCACATGGTGAAATTACTGGAATGATGATAATTAAAAAATACTTGAGCTCAAAAGGAGATCCAAGAAAAACAATACTTATACCAGACTCAGCACATGGGACAAATCCTTCTTCTGCACATTTTGCAGGATATGAAATCATAGAGATACCTTCAAACAAGGATGGAATTATTGATGTTGAGACATTAAAAGAATATTTAAATGAAGATGTTGCTGCTTTAATGATGACAAACCCAAACACTCTTGGAATTTTTGAAAAAAACATCTGCAAAATATCTGAAATGCTTCATAAAAATGGCTCTTTATTATATATGGATGGAGCAAATATGAATGCATTTATGGGAATTGCCAGACCTGGAGACCTGGGAGTTGATGTACTGCATTTAAATTTACATAAAACATTTTCTACTCCACATGGAGGAGGTGGCCCAGGTTCAGGTCCTGTTGGAGTAGCTTCATATCTAATCAAGTATTTACCAACACCAATTGTATATAAAAAAGATAACAACTATTTTGTAAAATATCATGAAGAAAAGAGCATTGGAAGAGTAAAGAATTTTTATGGCAATTTTTTAGTAATAGTAAAGGCTCTTACTTATCTCATGTCTATTGGTAAAGAATATATCAGAAAGGTTGCAGAAGATGCTGTTTTAAATGCAAATTACATTCGCAAAAGCCTTGAACCTTTCCTTGAACTACCATATAAATCAAAAACTTTACATGAAGTTGTATTCTCTGACAATAATCTAAACGTAACAACACTTGATATTGCCAAGAGTCTTCTTGATTACGGGATACACCCATTTACAATATATTTTCCTTTGATTGTTCATGGTGCAATGATGATTGAACCAACCGAAACAGAAAGTAAAGAAACAATAGATGAATTTATTGATGTTATGAAAAAAATATTAGAAAAGGCAAAAAATGACCCTGAATACATTAAAGGTGCTCCATATACAACCCCTGTTTCAAGATTAGATGAGGTACTTGCAGCAAGAAAACATATTCTAAAATGGGAAAATTTAGGTGAATAATGAGTTTACAGAATACTATAATTAAATTACAAGAATTCTGGTCTCAAAATGGTTGTTATATTGCCTCTGGATATGATACAGAAGTAGGTGCAGGCACAATGACACCTGATACATTTTTCAAAGTTTTAGGGAAAAAGCACTGGGAAGTTGCATTTTGGCAGCCTTCAAGAAGACCAGATGATGGGAGATATGCAAAAAACCCAAACAGGGTTCAAAAACATAACCAGTTTCAGGTCATCTTAAAACCTGCTCCTGACAATGGGCAGAGCTTATTTCTAAAGAGTTTAAATCATTTAGGTATAGATATAAGAAGTCATGATATTAAATTTGATGAAGATAATTGGGCATCACCATCAATTGGGGCCTGGGGTGTTGGGTGGCAAGTAATGTGTGATGGCTTGGAAATCACCCAATTTACATATTTTCAGCAGGCTGGAGGTATTGAACTAAACCCAAATTCACTTGAGATAACCTATGGATTAGAAAGATTAGCAATGTTTTTAGATAAAAGGAATAATATTTATAATTTAAAATGGGGGCATAATGTTTCTTATTCAGAATTAAGAACTGAAGAGGAAAAACAATTTTCAATCTACAATTTTGAAGTCGCAAATATAGATTTTTTAAGGAATATATTTGATCAATATAAAAACGAAGCTGAAAGATTAATTGAATCAAACCTCTACCTCCCTGCATATGATTATGTTTTAAAATGTTCACACACTTTTAACATTCTAGATGCAAGAAAAGCAATATCAACAGCTGAAAGAACTACATTGATAAAAACAATGAGAGATCTTTCATATAATATTGCAAAAAAATATATAAATGGTGCAGAGAAAAAAAATGGTTGATTTTTTATTTGAGTTAGGTGTCGAAGAAGTACCAGCTTCTGAAATAAAAAATATAGTTTTTCAGCTCAAGGATAATTTTCAAACAAAATTGGCTGAAACCCTGGTTAAATTCAAATCAATTGAAATCTCTGCTACAAACAGAAGATTTGTGATCTATATTTCTGAGATTAGTGAAAAGGCTGATGACAAAGAGGAACAAATACTGGGACCATCTAAAAAAATATCGATTGATGAAAACGGGCAACCCACCATTGCTTTAAAAAAATTCATGGAATTTAACAATGTTATACTCTCAGATATTGTTGAAATAGAGACTAAAAAGGGATTATACCTTTGCATACATAAAGTAACTGAAGGCCCAAAAGCTTATGATATACTTTGTAACATCATCCCTGAAATACTTGGAAAACTGACATTCTCGAAAACAATGTTATGGAATGAATCAAGAGTTTCTTTTATAAGACCAATAAGAAACATTCTATGTTTACTTAATAATCAACTTATTGAATTAGAATTTGCAGGAATTAAGTCTTCAAAATTTATTAATGGACATACTACTTTATCAGAAAGCTTAATTGAAATTAGTTCATTTAAAGATTATATTGAACAACTAAACAAAAATTTTGTGATTGTAAAGGAAAAAGAAAGAGACGAAAAAATTATAAATGAGATAACTGAGGTAGAGTATGATCTTGATGTAGATGTAAAAATTGATGACGAAATGCTTAATTACTATATTTATAATAATGAATACCCAGTTGTATTCACAGGCAACTTTAATAAAAAATATTTGGAATTACCAAGTGAAATAATTTCAACATTTATGATAAAAGAAAAAAAATTACTACCTGTATATGATAAAAATAATAACCTTCTAAATACTTTTGTGGGTGTTTCAAACATCCCTGATGAAAATCATTTTGTTTCTAATGGAAATGAAAAAGTGATCCAGGCAACCTTTGAAGATGCGAAATTTTTCTGGGACAATGACTTAAAAGATAATTTTATTAACTTAAGAGAAAATTTGAAAAAAGTAAAGTTTCAAAATGATCTTGGTACCTTTTTTGATAAAACAGAAAGGCTGAATTATTTAATTGAATTGCTAGTAAAAGAAACAAATAACAACCACATGTATGAAAATATAAAACAAGCTTCCTGTTTATGTAAAAATGACCTGGTAACAAGAATGGTCAGAGAATTTCCTTCATTACAGGGAATAATGGGAGGACTCTATCTAAAGGAGATGGATTCAGAAGAAGACTTATGGAAGTCTGTTTATGGACACTATGAACCAAAGGGGTACACTGACAAAAAATTAGATCATATCGGAGCTGGTATCTTGTCAATTGCAGATAAAATTGATAACATTGCTGGATTCGTTTCAAAAGGTATAAAAGTCTCAAGTTCAAAAGATCCTTATGGAATAAGAAGAGATGCTAATGCTATAATTAAGGTAATAATCGATTTTAAAATGAATTTTGATCTCTTTAAATTAATTAAACTTGCAGCTGAAAAATTTACTGAAAATGCAGGAGACCAAAAAAAACTTGTAAGTCAATTACAGAAACTATTTTTATCAAGAATAGAAAATATTTTTAGAGATCTTTTAAATTTCAGATATGATGTAGTTAATTCAATTATAAATTCACATGATATCTTATTTGCCTATAAAAGTTTCTTAAAAGCAAAAGATGTTTCAAAAATAGTAGAAACAGATTCTATTAACCTATTAATTACTCTTCATAAAAGACTAAAAAACATAATAAAGGGATTTAATACTTTTTTCATATCTGAAAACCTTCTTATGGGAGATGAAGAAAAGATCCTTTTTGAGATTTATAAGGAATCAAAAACTGAGATTACAGAATTAATCCTTAGTGACAATTATATTCAAGCATGTTCAAAAATTATTGAGATGAAACCTGTTATAGATAATTATTTTGAAAAGGTTCTGATAATGGCAGAAGATAATAAAATAAAAGAGAACAGAATTGCATTATTACAAAAATTGTATGAGCTGTTATCAAAAATCACAGACTTCTCATTAATAATTGAATCAAATTAGCCACTTGTTTATGAAACACTTATCATTACCTTTTATTTATAAAATCATAAAATAATGAAACACAAAACTATTTTTGAATGTATTGAATGTGCATATCAAAGTCCTAAATATTATGGTAAATGTCCTAAATGTAACAACTGGAATTCTATGATTGAAGTCAAGGAATCTCCAGATGAAACTTTCAATACAGATAAAGAAACACAACAACCTGTAAAACTAAATGAAATAGATCAGCTTAAATTAAAAAGAAATTTGTCAGGCTTAAAAGAGTTTGATCGAGTTCTTGGAGGAGGGATTGTACCTGATTCATCAATTCTTATTGGAGGAGAACCAGGTGTTGGAAAATCCACGCTTTTATTGGAAATTTCTGGATTGCTTGCTAAAAATGGAAAAAAAATATTGTATTACTCAGGTGAAGAATCTGCAGCTCAAATTAAAATAAGAGCTGACAGACTTAAAATAGATTCTAATTCCATCTCTATTTTAACAATGGCAACTCTTGAAGATTTAAAAAATGCTGTTCAAGAAGTAAAACCTGACTTTTTAATTATAGATTCAATTCAAACAATTAACTCTAAAAGAGGATCACGCATATCAGGCTCAATTTCATCAATGAGATTTGTTACATCAGAGATAATTGAACTTTCAAAGATTAACAATATAACGGTTTTTATTATTGGTCACATAACAAAAGATGGCCAGATAGCAGGACCAAAAACTCTGGAACATATGGTTGATGTTGTTCTCTATTTTCAAGGTGAGTTTAAATCTGACCTGAGAATCTTAAGAGCGGAAAAAAACAGATTTGGCCCAGTGAATGAACTTGGTATATTCCAAATGACCTCACAGGGACTCAATTCTGTAAAGGATCCATCCCAGATATTTCTTCAACAAAGTAAATCTTATAACTCTGGGACATCCATTTTCCCGGTAATGCAAGGTTTTCGCCCAATATTAATTGAAATTCAAGCTCTTGTAACAGAAACCCCATTTACAGGAAACCCAAGAAGAGTTTCAGTTGGATTCGATGCTTATAGAATGTCTATGTTAATCTCAATCATTGAAAAAAAACTTAAACTTCCATTTTATAAATCAGATGTATTTATTAACATTACAGGCGGCATGAACATAAAAGAAACTGCAGGAGATCTCGCTGTTTTATCAACATTAATTTCAAGTTATAAAAACCTGGTACTACCAGAAGATATAATCATAATTGGTGAGGTCGGCCTTACAGGAGAAATCAGACCTGTTAATTTTATTGAAAAGAGGATAAAGGAAGCTCTAAGACAGGGTTTTAATAAGTTTATCTTACCCTCTTTTCAATCAAACTTAAACCATCTCAAGGAAATCTCTATCTTCCCTGTTAAAGATATATATGATTTTTACAATAAAATAAAAGAAATCAAAACTTTCAAACAATCATAAAAAAAATCTAAACCATTGCTTTACGGATTTTCCTTTTAAGTTTATGAATTTTATGCCTAATAATCTTAAGTTGTACATAATCTCTGGCTGCCAATGCTTCTTCTCTCTTTTTTTTCAACTCTCTAATTTTAGATTTTATAGCAGTTTTATTCAAACCCTTCTTTACCTCATGGTGTTTCCTCATATCAACCCCAAGAGCCTTACACACTGCTTCTAAAAGGTGTTCTTTGTTCATCTGTGTGTATCCCTTCACAGCTTCGTTTTCAATCTCTTTAGCAATTTCCCGAAGCTGAGCAACTGTTTTACTCTTGAGTTCTTCATATGTATGAACCATTGACTTGATCCTCCTAAAATATATTTATTTTCACATTCTATAAATTTAACTAAAATATTACTACATTTTTATATTAAATTTAAAAGACAATTTTAATCCATAAATAATACAAAAGTCAATAAAATATATTTCTTTAAAGCTTCATGTATAATAAAGAATGTTTTGACTAGATGTATTTCATGGTGTTATCTCACTTGAAACATATTATTACTTGATATAAAATAGTTTTATGATTTCTAAAAAAAATGCAGGAGACTTGCTATGTTAAAAAGAGTCATTCTTGTACATTTAATGATAATAATACTATTTACATGTAGCTCAGCTGAAAGAAATAAACATAAAAAAAAGAAAGATAAAAATAAAGCAATTACTGAACTGACAGAAGATGTTGTTAAATTTATTAAAAAGAAGAGAGTTAATGCAGCTTATGGTATGTTTAGTAGTACAACAATGAATCTTGACAATTTAAATAGGGATTTATCATATAGTAAATTACCCGAGTTACCTGAAAAATATTTTACTTTTGGTTTTGGTGGTCATTCGATAGAGAAAAGATTTGTTGCAGGCTTAGAATTTCAAAAATCATTATTAAGATCCCACTCAGTATCAAATAACTATAGTTCTGTTTTGACTTTTAAGTATGCTCTTGTTAATTTTGGTTATCTCATATATTCAGGGGAGAAAATAATGATCTATCCAATGGTAGGAGGAGGCTTCGGACACATGAAACTGTTTAATTCTGACAATACTATAGACTCCTTTAATGACATTAGTAATTTTTTAAACACAAGTGAAGCAAAAAGATATGGTTTTATTGCTAATTTTGGCTTAGGGATAGATTACTTTATTCAAATCAAAAAAAGCACTAAAAAAAGTAAAAAAAAGGGACTTGTCATTGGGCTTCGTACAGGTTATCTATTTTCTCCTATTTTAGAAAAGTGGAGGGTAAACCTGATAAAAGTTTCTGATGGTCCAAAAACAGGTGTAAATGGATTTTATCTTAAATTTGTAATAGGATTTGAAGGTATAGTTGAAAAATTTATAAGTAGCTATGTTGATAAAATCAGCAATTAAGTATTAAAAAAAAGACATTTCAAATGAAAAGATATAACCTAAAGATATTAATTGTGCTAACTTTTTATTTACTCAGCTTTATAAGCTGTCAGCACAATAGAACAGATTCTAATAACAATACTTCTCCTAGCTTCCATGTACCTACAGAGGGAAATGAAAATACTCTGGAAATAGCAACCTGGAATTTAAAAAATTTTCCTGAACATGGAAAATCTTCTATAGAGTATATCTCAACTATTATAAAGCAACTTGATATAGATATTTATGCTATACAGGAGATTAAAAATGTATATTATTTCAATCAACTGGTTAATGAGTTACCTGAATATGAGGGTCTATATTCTGATGATGAATATAAAAGCGGAGAATATCAAAAAACAGGTATTATTTATAAAAAAAATATGGTATCAATACAATCCAAGGAAATGTTATTTACAGATAACACATATGCCTTTCCTCGCCCATCTATGCTGCTAAATATAAAAGTAGAAAAACAAGGCTCATATTTTGATTTTTATCTGATTGTTATCCACTTAAAAGCCTATGGCGAGCCAGAAAACATTGAACGCCGCAGAGCAGCAGCTGTTGCTTTAAAAAATTACATGGATATAAAAATCTCAGATGAATCCGAACATGAGAAAGACTATATTGTAGCTGGAGACTGGAATGATGAGATTGATGATGCTCCATCATCAAATGCTTTCCAAATTTTTATAAATGTCCCTAATGACTACAAATTCCTGACAATGGAACTTGCTGGTGACCCCAAAAATGCTTCCTACCCTCTACAGGGTTCTCTTATTGATCATATACTTATATCAAAAGATTGTTTTTTTGAGTATAATAGAGGTAAGACAAAAACACTTAGATTAGATGATTATGTCACTAAATATTTTTATTATGTATCTGACCATCGCCCAGTTATGTCTATTTTCCCTGTTTTTGAATAAATAAATATAAAACAAGATAAAAAATGAGACTTGGAATTTTAATTAAAAAAACAAATATCATACTTATATCTTTTATATTACTACTTAATTCTCTTTTATATGCAGATTCAGATCTATTCGGATACTTTGAAAACCGCTTTTTCCTTATAAATGATCCTGAAATGAGCTGGAATAATATTGATGAGAAATTTGATATTTCAGATTATATGCGTTTGAGATTAAAATATAAAGCCTCCCCCTCAAAAAAGCTGACACTTAATTTAGCAGTTGATGTTTATTCTTTTTATGGCACTATGAGATCACCTGTGGGGGCTTACGATGGCGCAGAAAATTCAGGTAATAATAATGTGAAAATTGATCTTGACAGAGCTTATATTGATCTTTACTTTAAGAATTTTGATATATCAATTGGCAAGCAACGGGTTGCAATGGGCGTTTCATATCTCTGGGCTCCGCTTGACATTTTTAATAGGATAAACATTTTTGAACCTAAAGAGGAAAAACCCGGAACAAATGCTTTTAAAATCTATATCCCTATGGGTTCATCATCCAGTATTACTGGTGTATTTGCAACTGAAAATGACTTTAGCTCTTCTAAGTCCGGTTTCAGAGCTCAGACCCAGATTTTCAGTATAGATACTGGTATTACATTTATTCGTTCAGAATTAATGGAAACCTCAATATATGGTCTGGACTTAAGAGGTGAAAACTTTATAGGCTGGTGGATTGAAGCTGGATACTTTGTCTCTTCACATAGCAATGATGTAAAAGTTGTATTGGGTTTTGACTACACATTTGCTATAAAAAATGGTTTATACTGGTTGAATGAATTCTTCTTTGACTCAAGTGGTGAAAAAGATAGTTCTAATTATGATTATAATCAGATACTTTCAGGTAATAGGTTTACTTTAGGACAAAAATATCTCTTATCAATGTTACGTTATAGCTTTTCAAGTTTCCTCTCAACTTCTATAACCTATATCTCAAATTTTAGTGATGGAAGCTATATTATAAACCCATCAATTCAATACGAGATCAGCCAGAATATTCTTCTTATATCAGGTTTCTACTTTCCTTTGGGAAAGAAGGGGGAATTTAAGAAAAACAAACAAAATCTTTTTTTTATCTGGCTGAAAATAAATTTTTAAAGGAGGTTCTTATGTCTTTAATACGGCTTGAGAATATATCTAAAATTTACAAAACAGGAAAGGTCGATTTCCCTGCATTAAAAGAAATATCTTTTTCTATTGATAAAGGAGAATTTTTATCCATTGCTGGTCCATCAGGTTCAGGAAAAACAACCATCCTGAACATCATTGGTTGTCTGGATAAACCCTCAGATGGTACTTTATTCTTAAATGATACAGATATAAGTTCTAAGAAGAGCAATGAGCTGGCAAATATTAGACGTTATAATATTGGTTTTATTTTCCAAACCTTTAATCTCATTCCTATTCTTACAGCATTTGAAAACGTTGAATTCCCATTGATACTCAAAGGTAATATGAAACAAAAAGACCGCGAATTATTAGTTGAGGAAATTCTAACAGAAGTTGGACTAAAAGATTTTATGTATAGAAAACCATCTGAAATGAGCGGTGGACAACAACAGAGAGTGGCCATTGCCAGAGCACTTATTAAACAGCCACAGATGATTCTTGCGGATGAACCAACAGCAAACCTTGACTCAAAAAATGGTAAAGAAATTCTTCAATTAATGCTTCAAATGAATAAGAGAACAAATACCACTTTTATCTTTTCCACCCACGACAGAATGGTTATGGATTTTGCCCTACGGATTATTACCTTAAAAGATGGCCACATACATCGGGACGATAAGAGGAGATAGGAGATGTTTACCCTATTGAAATTAGCCTTTAGAAATGTCTTCAGAGCCAAAAAGAGGACCATCATTACCTTTTCATCGGTATCTGTCGGTTTGGGTTTATTGATAATCAGTATTTGTTTAATGAATGGGCTTGACAAACAATCAATCTCCAATATTATCCACAGTCAAACCTCCCATTTAAAGCTCTTTAAAACCGGGTATTTTGATAAGAAAGATGAGATACCCTTAAATAAAACCATTCAAAATCCAGAACAGTATTATGCAAAGATAAAAGAACACCCTAAAGTGAAAGAAGTGGAGAGCAGAATTCTCTTCGGAGCTTCACTGATCAAGGGAATGGATGAATTACCCTGTCTGGGAGTGGCTTGTGAACCGGAATCTGATCCTAAGATCTTGAATATCAAGGATTCTCTGGTTGCCGGCACCTGGATTGATTCAAAAAAATCCGGAATGGTAATCGGAGCTGATATGGCAGATGATATCGACTTAAAGGTGGGTGATAATGTTACTATTCGGATAATCACCTCATCCAAAGGTGAAGATTTAACCTGGAATGCCCTTGATATGGAGATTGTAGGATTGTTTAATTCCGGAAACCCAGCAGTTGATTCCAATCGAATCATTGTCCCTCTAAAATTTGCTCAGGAAGCAATCAGTATTGGCAATGAAGTGACAGAAATTGTAGTTTGTTTAACCAATGATAATGAGGATACTTTAGAAGAGACAAAAACCTGGCTGGGTAAAATATTTAAAAATACTGATGAAAAGATTGAGGTATATTCCTGGAAAGACCTGGCAAGCACCTTTCTTGCCATCAGTAAAACCAAAACTAAAAGTAGTGCTATAATCATTATGATCATGCTGTTTATTGCCTCAATTGGTATTATCAACACCATGTTAATGGCAGTATTGGAACGGACCCGGGAAATTGGGATGTTAATGGCTCTGGGAATGAAAAAACGGGAGATTATGAATCTTTTTGTGTTTGAAGGAGCCTTTATAGGGATTTTTGGGTCACTTTTAGGATGTCTCTTGGGGGGATTGGTAGGCTGGTACCTGGAAGTAAAGGGATGGTCAATATCTGCTTTTGGGGAAACCTATGAGAAAATTGCTCAGGCAGCTTATCCAATCAAGGATGTTTTTTATGGAGATTTAACCTTTAATGTTCTCTTAACTACTTTCATTTTTGGTGTGGTTATTTCTGTTATTGCCAGTCTCTACCCAGCCAGAAAAGCCACTAAATTAAATCCCATTGAAGCCTTAAGGCATATTTAGGAGATATAAAATGCTAAAAAATATATTTAAATTTGCATGGAGAAACATCTGGAGAAATAAAAGAAGGACATTATTTACTACCATGGCCATTGTTATTGGAATGATTACCCTGATTTTTGCCAAAAGTTATATTGGCGGTATCATGACCAATTCAGTGGAATCTGTTGTTAAAACCCAGATTGGTCATATCAGGATTGCTCACAATGAATATCTGCGATTGGAACGGATCTTTCCAAAGGAATATCTAATTACCAATATTTCAAAAGTCAGGAAATTATTATCTTTGGTTACTGAAATTAACCATATTGACGAGAGGATCAAATTCCCCCTGTTATTGAGTTATGAAGATGTCAATGAACCGTGTATCGCCATAGGAATCGATCCGGTGGCAATAGACAAAAGTATGGATCTGTCAAAAACCATTACCAAAGGGCAGTATTTTGATTCAGATCAAACTAAGTTAATCATTGGAAAAGGCCTGGCTGATAAAATGAAAGTAGATATAAACAATGAACTTTTATTGGTTACTACGGATATTAATTACTCCACTTATGCCCTGCCCTTTAATATAGAAGGAATCTTTGAGACCGGGTACTCGGTTTTTGACAAACATGTCTTATATATTCCTATAGAAAAAGCCAGAGAGATGCTGAACACACCACAAGCTGCCCATGAGATACTGATTTTTATTCAAAACCCTGCAGAAGCTGAAATGGTTGCCCAAAGAATCAAATCAATACTGGACCAAAACTTTCCTGATAATCAATACCAGGTAATTCCCTATCAGCAAGCCGATATGGTAAGATCTTTTCTACCCATGGTGGAGAAAATATATGATAAAATCATTATGATTGTAATGTTGATTGTGGCCCTGGTAATCTTAAATACAATGTTGATGGCAGTGATGGAAAGATTTCATGAAATAGGGGTATTAAAGGCCATGGGATTAAAAAATCATAATATAATTACCATGATATTTATTGAGGCTTTTTGTATTGGAACCATTGGGGCAGTGATTGGAGGGGGGATTGGAGGAGCTATATCAGCATATGTTGAGAAAACCGGTATTAATTTCGCACAGATGATGGGTACTGAAGTATGGGATAAGATGGATATACCCATGCCTTTCTTCAGTAAGATAATGTATCCGGATTTTACCATGGAAATATTGATCTCTTCAGTGATCTTTGGAATATTTATTACCCTTTTAGCCGTTGTATATCCTGCTTATAAATCTTCCAAGATGCTTCCGGTTGACGCTTTTCGATCTAAACTTAATATTTAAAAGATAATGGAGGAATGATGAGAAAAAAAACAATTGTAATATTAGTATTTTTATTCTTGGTTGGGCTTTTAAACAGTCAGGATAAATTGTCTCCCTTTGATATCTTGGATCGAGTTGATAAAAATACTTTTTTTACCACTGCCTATTCTGAGGTGGATATGGAGATTTCCATCAAAAATCGATTAATAAAAAAAAGTATGATCAGCTACTCAGAGGGAAATAACAAATCCTTTATCAAATTTTTAAGTCCTGCGCGGGATAAAGGAACCAAGATTCTGAAGGTTAATGATATTATCAAGATATACTATCCCTCTGCAGAGCGGATTATGAGACTCTCGGGACATATGCTTCGGCAAAGTATGATGGGGTCTGATTTTTCCTATGAAGATATGACAGAGAGAGTGAAAAAGCTCAGAGAGGAGTATACTGGTGAGATACTGGAGGATGAAAATGTGGAGAGTCACAACTGCTATGTAATGGTCTTAACCTCAAAAAACCCAAAAAAAACCTACTATAGAATAAAAATCTGGGTTGATAAACAGTTATTTGTCGGCTTAAAGGAGGAATTGTATTCCCGGGGAAAGAAACTGTTGAAGGTATTATTGGCTAAAGATATAAAAAAATCCAACCAGCGTTATTATGCATCCAGGATAATCATGGAGGATAAATTAAGAAAGAATTCCTCCACCACTATGATTTTAAAAAAAATAGTCTTTAATATCCCTATTCCTGCACAAACCTTCACAGAACGTCAATTAATGAAAAAATAAAAAAAGGAATCTTTTCTCTATGGAGAATTACAAAGTTATAAAAGACCATAAATCATCATTTCCGGATCCCATAATTTTGAAGAAAGGTGAAAAAGTTATTATTGGTAAAGGATATTCTGAAGACCTTGATTGGCCAGATTGGGTTGAATGTATAAGCCAAGAAGGAAAAAAAGGATGGGTGCCAACAAGAAATATTAAAACATAAAATAGATGATAACTCCTTGACTTTCATTTTTTTTTTATCTATATCTTTTAAATACAAATATTAGGAGGAAAAATGTTAAGTTTTTTAAAAAAAAGTATTTTATTAAGTATGTTTCTACTTGTCTTTTTCTCATTTTCTCTTACAGCTGATATTATTCAAAGTCAAGAATCAAATCAGAATGAAGAAATTGTTGCAGAACTTATCAATTTAAGAATAAGCAACAATATTATTACTTTAAAATTTAAAATTAGGAACAAATCAACAAAAGCTGATAAGCTCAACTTCTATTATAAAGACTGTTTTATAATTGATGAAAAAAATCAAAAAAAATACTACATTCTTAAAGATTCTGAAGGTAAATATATTGGAGGTCCTTGTAGCTCCTACAGCGATGGTGGCAGGTTTGAATACTGGATCTATCCACAAAAGGTTAAGAGTTTATGGGTAAAGTTACCGCTCCCAACAGATAATCCGGAAACAATATCAATAACTCTTCCGGGATTTTTGCCTTTTGAGGGAATAAAAATATCATCCGATAAAAAATGAAAAACAGATCTTGTTTCAAATGCATATTTATAATGATTATTTCTCTTGCTTATGTATCAGCTACTTTTTGTGAAGATAATTCAGAAGCTTTAATCCCTACCGATGCACATCAAAAAGCAATTGAAGCACTTAAATGCATGGGTGTAAAAAGAGGTGCATTACCAATTTCATTTAAAGTCGTTAATATCATAGGTGTTGTTTCGGAAATAAAATTTGATATGAAAAAAATCAAGGAAAATTTAAATATATTAAAAGCTAAAGTAACAGATACTCAAATAAAAATTGATCTCTCCGGTGATGTGTTATTTGATTTTGACAAATGTAACATTAGAGAAGATGCAAATATTGAATTACAAAAGGTACTTTCTATTATTAAAGCATATAAAAGCACAGAAATTATCATTTCCGGACATACTGATTCAAAAGGAAGCGATGAATATAACCTTAAACTCTCATTAAAAAGGGCAAACTCTGTAAAGGAATGGTTTTTAAAAAATTCTTCATTACCTTCTTCATCATTAAAAACATTCGGTTATGGTGAGAAAAAACCAATTGCTTTAAACAAAAAAAAGGACGGCTCAGATAATCCGGAGGGTAGACAAAAAAACAGAAGAGTAGAATTTTTAATAAAAATAACTAAGAAATAACACTTAGGTTTTTCCATACAACTGGCGATCCACCCGATTCAAACCAGTCAATACCTTCAGAGACCATATCAAATTTTATAAAATATTCTCCAGGAAATATAGGTCTTACCTTTCCAACTTATCTCTTGCCTACCCTATCTTTTGCTTTTCTAAATAATAAATTTATAATATTTTTTAATTTTGCACCCTGATACTTTTTAACCATAATCACAGTATGACGACATTTTTTTGCAACTATTTCAGGAATACTACCAAATATTAATTGCTGCATCAAACCTTCTCTTGCTGCACCAAGAATACATACATCATATGTTTCAGTCATTTTAAGTATTCCAGAAGAAATACTTTTAGCTTTAACCAATTTCCCCTCGATATTTTTGACTTTATCCTTTATTAAAGCAATACTATCATCAACTCTTTGCTGATAAATATTTCTCTCTTCAAAAGAAATACCAGGTGGTACTATCATTGTTACATTGATATTGCTTTTATATGCTTCAGAAATTGCAGCAGCTATTTCTAAAGCATACTCTGCATGTGGGCCACCTGACGTTGGAAGAAGAATATTCTTCATTTTATCAAGATGGACCATTTTTATCATAACCACATCACATTCTGCACTCATAACAACATCATCAAGAACATTACCAAAAACAGAACCTCTGGTATTGCTAAAACCTTTCCATCCCATTACCATAAGATCAACATCTCTTTCTTTGATTGTATCAACAATAGCATTGTTTACACTGTGACCTATCCTTATCAATGTGTTAACAACTACACCCTTTTTCTTACCAAATTCAACAGCCATATCCATTACATCTTTAAATTCATCTATAAAATCTTTTCCCTCAACAACAGGAAGTTGGCCTGGAACCCTTATAACTCCTAGAGCAAGGATCTCAGCATTTTTAGATTTTGCTATTGATGAAGCAATCGTTATTAAATCCTCAATATGATCAGGGTGGGAAATAGGCACAAGTATACGAAAACTCGCTTTTGTTGGTAATTTTTCCTCATAAACAATTAATGCTTCTGCCCTCTCTTTTTCTCTTCCTTTTGAATAACTGAAATAAATAAAAACACCTGAAACAAGCCAGATTAATGCAACACCCCATGCGATTGGGCTTAGATGGAAAAGAAAATAACCAAGTATAAGTTGTAATACAATTGCAAGTATAGGAGTAAAAGGAACAAGAGGAACTCTAAAATGCCTCTTGGCTTTTGATTTTTTCTTTCTCAATTTTATTAAAGTCCAGTTAACTTGAATAAATAGAAGTATAAACATTATATCTGCTGCTGCTGCAACATCTTCTATAGGAAGAACAAGTGCCATAAATATAATCAGAAGTACAGAAATAAATACAGCCATATATGGAGTTCTATTAGATTTATGGATCTTCCCAAATATGTCAGGTAAATTTTTATCTCTTCCCATTGCAAAAGAGACTCTTGATGATGAATAGACTGTTGCATTAAGAGCAGACATGGTTGCAAAAAGGCCTCCTAATATCATCATCAAATAGCCCAAAGGCATAAATTGTCTTGCAGCCTGTACCATAGCTCCCTCTTTTGAGAAAGACAGATAATCCCAGACTTTAACAATTTCAGGATGGGATTGTCTGATGATTTCTGGTATTTCAACAGCGCCAAGAGCTACAAATCCAACAATAATATAAACTGGCACAACAATTAAAAGGGATATAAAAATCGCTTTAGGAATATTCTTTTCAGGTTTTTTTATCTCTTCACCACTTTGAACTATAATTTCATAGCCTTCAAATGCAATGTATGTTAAACCCATTGCGCCAAGCACACCTGCAAATCCCTTTGTCATAAAAGGTTCAAACTTTGCAGTCCATTCTGGATTGTTAAAAATAACAACAAGTCCTGAGATGGCAAAGCCACCCAAAATGATTACTTTAAGAATTGTAATAAAACTTCCCCATTTCCCAGTTTCTGATGCTCCTTTAAAGTTTACATATGCAAAAAGAATTGCAACTATAACTGCAAGTATCTTCTGAATAATAATGTAATCATTCTCAACACCTGGAAATACCATGTCAATAATAGGAGTAATGATCTTATCCACTCTTAAAAAACGTAAGGCTTCCCAGAAGTAATATCCAAATCCAAGTATATAAAGGCTGCATGCAACTGCATGCGCAAACCAGCTCATCCATCCTGCCTGGAAACCATGAAGTCCGCCCATTCCTTTTTTTACCCAGAGATAGCCGCCACCTGCCTCAGGAAATGAAGACCCAAGTTCAGCATAAGATAAAGCTGTTAAAAGCGTTACAAAACCATTTAAAGCAAAAGCCAGAATTAAGGCAGGTCCTGCATGTCCAGCAGCTATTCCAGTAAGAACAAATACACCAGCTCCTATCATTGCTCCTACACCTATCATTGTAACCTGAAAAAGACTCAGATCTCTGCTGAGCTGAGTTTGATGAAAGCTTGGATTAATATCTAATTTAATGCTATTTTTACTCATAAATTTTTATTCAAAGTATTTCAAATGCCATTTCTCATCTATCAAAGATGTTAACAATTTCCGAAAAAGATTCAATAAATTTGTTTAATTGATCAGGTTTAATTCTCTTCCTTAATTTATAAAATATAATAGAATTACCCTTTGCTTCAATAGTTTCTTTAATCTGCTTACTTCTAAAATATTCTAAAATATAAGGTTTAAATACATTCCTGATCTCAGCTTCATTTTCACCTTTCAGATAATAGTGATCTGAAAACTCCTTATAATTTTCAAAGTCAATATCTTTAAAACCCAGCTTATCAACAAATTTTTGAAATAAACTTTCTGTTCCCATTATAAAATGTGGCAAATTAACATTATTAAGGTGTATAAAGCCAATAGTCTGAAGTTGTGCAGAACTATTTTGACCTCCTCCTACTCTATAGCGGTAATCAAATATCTTATAAACATGAGATCCCCTATTACCTTCGAGCAAATTATAAGCCTTTTTTGAATGTCCCTTTTGAAAAATTTTAAAATCCAGAATCTCTCCTTCAGGCTCAAAACTCTTTAAAAAAGAGAAGCCTAAATTCAGTGCAAAATTTTTTAATGCTTCTGATCTATTCTTCTCATATTTTAATACTAAATATATAATAATCCCTACAATACCTATACCGCCTAAAATATAGTAAATAACTTTTGGATCATCCATTTGCAAACCTCAGTAAACCAATATAGCTATTAATAATTTGAATGTCAACAATGCAAAGGGAATGCATAATTCAATATACTTGTGTCAAGAATGAAGATCTGACCCCCAGCATATATATAAAAGGCTTGAAATTTTAAAAACACACGGGTAATATATCTGTAAAAGCATGAACAAAAAACTTTTTTATAAGACATGTATCTATCTTCTCTTGATATTCATTCAACCATCAGGTCTAATTTCTTTTAACTCTATAACAACTCATGAAAAGTATATTCTAAAATCATGGAATAAGTACAATGGACTCACTCATAATTCAGTCAATTGTATTATTCAAGACACTCAGTGTTATATATGGATTGGAACTGAAAAAGGAGTTGCAAGATTTGATGGAAGTTTTTTTAAAATATTTAATAAAACAAACACAAAAGCTATAAAAAACAATTCAATTACATCTCTCTTTATTTCAAAAGATGGCACATTATGGATTGGAACAAATGGTGGAGGAATTACCAGTTTTAAAAAAAATATCTGGAAAAATTACTCTACTATAAATAGCAATTTACAAAACGACTTTATAAGCTCTATAACTCAGGACAATTCACAAAACATATGGATTGGAACAAATGGAGGAGGATTAATTCAATTTGATCTGAAATCTTTTACATCTTTTACTCATAAATCAGGCTTATCCAGTAATTTTATTAATTCGGTTTTTTGTGATAAAAAAGGGAATCTTTTCATTGGCACTGAAAATGGATTAAATCGCAAAACAAACGGAAAATTTACTATCTATTCAACAAAGAATAGAAAATCAAATAATTTTATAAATTCAATTTGTGAAGATAAAAGGGGTAATATATGGATAGGAACCAGTCAGGGGTTAAATCTTATTAAAAAAGGAAAATATATACCCTTCAAAGCTGGCAACCTTGTAGAGAGCAACCTTATTAATTCAATCCTCCAGGATTTGGAGGTTTTTTCGTTCTGAATCAAGATTTAGAACAAGTTTGTAACTTAATTAAATGAGAAAAATAGTATAAAAATATTAAATCGCACTATAAAAAACAAAATTGAATAAAAAACGTATAAACAATATTTGAAAATATTTGGGAGGAAAGATGTCTAAAAAATTTATGGCTCAATTTTTAAAATTATTTTTAATTATGATTATATTTATGCAATTTACTCTTATACTAACATCAAAACAAGTTCCAACATGGAAAAGATATCCTGCAATATCTCCAAATGGGAAAACTATCGTTTTTAGTTATCAGGGAGATCTATTTACAGCTTCAAGCAGTGGTGGAAAAGCAATACAGCTCACAAGACATAAAGCATATGATTTTCATACAGTATGGTCTCCAGATGGGAAATATATAGCATTTGCTTCGGATAGATATGGTAATTTTGATGTTTTCATAATATCAGCAGATGGAGGAAAGAGCGAGAGATTAACTTATCAAAGCACTTCTAATATTCCCACTGGATTTACATCAGATAATAAAAATATTTTATTTTATTCATCAAGGATGGATTCCGTAAAAAGTTCTCTTTTCCCATCCAGAGTATTACCTGAATTGTATCAAGTATCAATAAATGGTGGTTTCCCGCAACAAATACTAACAAGCCCTGCCATAGCTGCTCAAATAAACAAAGATGGAACAAAAATCATTTATCATGACCAAAAAGGTTATGAAAACAAGTGGAGAAAACATCACACTTCCTCTATTGCAAGAGATATATGGATTTACAATAAAAAAACCGAAAAACATACAAAACTTACAGATTTTAAAGGTGAAGATAGAAATCCTGTATGGAGCCATAATGAAAAATTTATATATTATTTAAGTGAAAAAAGCGGTAGTTTTAATGTATGGAAAATGGATGTTAATAACCCTAAAAATACTAAGCAAATCACTTTTTTCAAAAAGAATCCCATAAGATTTTTAACTATTTCAAAAAATGGAGTCCTATGTTTTGGATATGATGGTAATATATATATTAAACAAAACAATTCCAAACCAGTTAAAGTGCAAATAGATATCAAAGTTGATTATGCTGATAATATTATTAGACCTATGAATTTTACTTCAGACGCTACAGAAATGGCTCTTTCTTCAAATGGTAAAGAAATAGCTTTTATAGTTAGAGGGGAGGTTTTTGTTACATCGACTGATTATAGTGATACTAAAAGGATAACAAACACACCAGAACAGGAGAGATCGATATCTTTTAGTCCGGATGGTCGCAAGCTGCTTTTTGCAGGCGAAAGAAATAACAGCTGGAATCTTTATGAAGCAAGCATCATAAGAAAAGATGAACCATATTTTTATACTTCAACATTGATCAAAGTAAAACCACTTCTTATAACAAAAGAAGAAACATTTCAACCTGCATATAGTCCTGACGGAAAAGAAGTAGCATTTCTTGAAAATAGAACAACCTTAAGAATTATAAATTTTGAAACAAAAAAAATCAGAACAGTCCTTCCAGGTGATAAAAATTATTCCTATAGTGATGGAGATCAATGGTTTAAATGGTCTTCTGACGGTAAATGGCTTCTTGTAACTTATATTGATAGATGCAGATGGGGGGCTGCTGAAATTGGATTGGTTAGTGCGTCAGGAAAGAAAAAAGTGATAAATATTACAAACAGTGGATATGATGATGAATCACCTAAATGGGTAATGAATGGGGAGATGATGATATGGTCATCCGATATGATGGGTTACAGAAGTCATGGTAGTTGGGGTTCGGAATATGATATTTATGCAATGTTTTTTACGAAAGAAGCATATGATAGATTTATGCTAAATAAAGCAGATTATGAATTATTAAAAGAAAAAGAGAAGAAGGAGAAAAAAGAAAAGACAAAAGGGGAAAAGAAAGTTAAAGAAGATAAAAAAGAGAAAAAGGAAATAAAAATAGATTTAAAAAATATTGAAGATAGAATTGTAAGACTTACTGTAAGATCCTCAAATATACTTGATGCTGCGTTAACACCTGATGCTGAAACCCTCGTTTATATAAGCAGACATAAAAAAGGATATGCTGTCTGGACAAATAAAATAAGAGAAAAGAAAATAAAACTTTTAACTAAGTTAAAATCCTGGGCTGGAAGTATTAATTTTGACAAAAAAGGGAAAAATATATTTATTTTATCAAAAGGAAAAATTTTAAAGGTAAATATTATGGATGGAAAGATTAAGTCAGTTCAATATTCTGCAAGCATGCTTCTCAATTACCAAAAAGAGAAAGAATATCTTTTTGATCATGTATGGAGACAGGTAAAAGAAAAACTTTATGACCCAAAACTTCAAGGAGTTGATTGGAATTATTATAAGAAGGAATATTCAAAATTTTTACCATCTATAAATAATAATTATGATTTTGCAGAACTTCTAAGTGAAATGCTTGGAGAACTCAATGTTTCCCATACAGGTTCAGGTTATAGGCAAATGAATAAGGAAGCAGATTCAACAGCAGCCCTTGGTGCATTTTTTGATCAAAATTATGAAGGAGACGGACTAAAGATTGTAGAGATAATAGAAAAAGGACCTATGGATAATGCAAAAACAAAAACAAAAGCAGGCATTATTATAAAGAAAATTAATGGAGTAAATATAAGAAAAGGCATGAATTATTATGCTCTTTTAAACCATAAAGCTGGAAAACGAGTATTAGTGAGTCTTTATAATCCCAAAACAAAATTAGAATGGGAAGAAGTCATAAAGCCTATTAATTGGAAATCTCAAAACGAGCTTCTTTATCAACGATGGGTAAAAACTCGCATGTTTTTAACAGACAAACTTTCAAAAGCAAGACTTGGTTATATCCATATCAAAGGAATGAATAGCAGAAGTTTTAGAAAAGTATTTTCAGAGATAATGGGCAGAAATTATGACAAAGAAGGAATTGTAGTTGATACAAGGTTCAATGGAGGAGGATGGCTTCACGATGACCTCGCAGTACTCTTGAGTGGAAAAAAATATATGACATTTTATCCAAGAAAAAGAAAAATCGGTATAGAACCAATGAATAGATGGGTAAAAAAATCTATAGTAATAGTTGGTGAATCAAATTATTCCGATGCTCATATGTTCCCATATGCATATAAAGCTCTTGGTATTGGAAAACTTGTTGGTATGCCTGTTCCAGGAACTGGTACTGCAGTATGGTGGGAAACCCTACAGGATCCAACAATCTATTTTGGTATTCCGCAAATCGGTATGCTTGGAAATGATGGAGAATATCTTGAAAATCACCAGTTAAATCCCGATTATTTAGTAAAGAATGATCCTGAAAGTTCTGCAAAAGGTAAAGACAGACAGCTTGAAAAAGCTGTGCACCTTCTGTTGGAGGAAATAAATAAATAGCTTCTATTTACTTATTGACAATTAACTTCCAATTGCGTACTTTTTTCTCTTACTGCCGGTTTGCTTCGAAAGTGCCGAGGATCAATGCATCTCCAACATCATTATAAAGATAACCGGCCATACGACCCGTATCACTCATAACTCCCACAAACATAACATGCTTGGCACTGCCTGTTGATTCATCAAGATAATAATGGCAGGGGAAACTTAACCGGATTTCATCTCCATTAATGGTGTATTTCCCTTTATTTTCTGCAAATAAATCAAAATTACCGTCATCATACAAGGTTACAATCATAATCCATGGCAGATTTAATTTGCTTGACTCATCATAGGAAATTTCTTTTTTCATCTCAATGAAATATTAAGGGGGATTATCGATGAAATTTTCAGCTATTCCCTTATAAGAGATATTGGGATATCTGATTCAGTGGATCCAAGCTTTTGTACTCCCCCATTATCCATACAATTTAAACCATAACTATAGATAATAGCTTTATCTGGTAAATATATATAAGGTTTCCCGGAAAAAGGATCTGTAAAAGAAATAATGATTTTTTTTATCTCACATGACTGGTTAACCCTATTCTTCCTGATTCTTGATAGAATTTTAGTTAAACTAAATTTACACCTTAATTCATGAGTATCAAAAATGAAGTAGTTATCCAGGTTATTGTATAATAGAAATTTTCCAGCGGCATTCTGAAGCCACCATAGAGGATTTTTTTTTACTTTTTTAGATAACTGCTTTGGATCTACTTTCCAATCGCAGGGATTTTGCATTTCAAAAGAGAGGAGATTTTCGACCTGAAATTCAATCTCGTCTAAGGTTCGATTCTTTTGTAAGGTCAGTTGAACAAAACCATTAAGTAAAACTTTTCCCGGCTGAATTTTGGTTCTATTCTGATACAAATGATACTCATATCTGTTTTCTGTCAACTTTATTCTTGAGAAGGGATTGATTTTTTTTAAGGATGAAACTGCCTGTATAAAATCTTCCATAACCAGAGTTTCAAAAATTAGAGAGTTCCTGCTACTGTAATCAAAGATATTTATTGACTCCAAATAATCAGAAATATAATTTATACAATCTACTGGTATTGATATATCATTCAATAAATTATTTATTAGATGAAGATTTAAACCGGCCAATTTCTTTGATGTAGTGTTCAAACCAATTGATCTGGCAGTTTTCAATATTCTGAGAGTAAATGTAAAATGATTAAGTATTTTTTTAACAATTTCTATATCCTTTTTTTCCAGATAGTGTAAGATTTTATCTGCTAAATATAATTTACATACATTCCCCCATAATTCCAAATCAGGTATGAGAGTATATAACCGTGGTGGGGTAAAATCTGAGATCTTTTCAAAATTTACTAATTTTTCATATCTGTCTAAAAAATAGGAATAGCTGGATATCTTATTTTTTATTCTCACCTTTTGGTTCTCGATAATCTTGATCCAATTCTGATTATAAGTACGGGGAAAAGGAATTCTAAATTTCCTCCATGGTTTTTCTTTCCGCCTTTGACTTCGATAAAAATTTATATATTTCTTTAACCATTTTTCAGTTAATTTACCTGATACCGAAAACTCTTTAATATAGTTCAGTTTTTCCATCGAATCAAAATCTTCATGGGGTGGTAAACCCAATAACAAAAAACGGTAAAAACCATTTTCATAATCCATGGAAGCTGGGTGTAATTGATTGACATTAAAACGCCTTTCTTCCCTCTTACTATCTACTAAGTTAATAATGACGAAAAAAACCATTATACTAAAAATAATTAAACTTATAGGAATAAGGATTTTTTTCATATAATAAGTCTTAACATATGCGTTCTTTTGAAGTATTGATTCTCTCTTATTGTCTCCCCTACTTTTCAGAATTTATTGCCGGTTTGCTTCGAAAGTGCCGAGGATCAATGCATCTCCAACATCATTATAAAGATAACCGGCCATACGACCCGTATCACTCATAACTCCCACAAACATAACATGCTTGGCACTG
>Ga0210003_1000153_pt1 | contig 59732 bp, 46 predicted proteins | sample LantaG_FD_182804 | JGI IMG/M metagenome (GOLD analysis project Ga0210003, IMG submission 182804) | Deep subsurface microbial communities from Baltic Sea to uncover new lineages of life (NeLLi) - Landsort_02402 metaG (SPAdes) (version 2) | ecosystem: Environmental > Aquatic > Marine > Oceanic >... | reverse complement strand
TCCATGTACACACCTGTATTATTAGGGCTTGGCATAGACGCATTCTCTACAAACGCATTCGCCATCCCCCATGTAAAGGAGATGATAAGAAGAATAGACCTTACAAGGTGCAAAGAGATAATAAACCAGATCCTCGATATGAAGACAGGTACAGAGATAAAGACGTTCTTAACTGGCGAGATCGGGGAGAGACTGGGACAACCCCTCACGTTTGAAGATTCATGACATACAATACAGACCATATAAATGAAGAAAGATGTCAAATGTTGAGACCTGACCCCTATTATGACGGACAGCTAATAAGCGGCCTTATAATAGGCATTGAGAAAAATGAGGTTATTGTGCATGTTGAGAGAAGATCTGCATGCCAGGGGTGTGAGGCATCGAATATCTGTCATGCATTTGTACGGCCTAACATGGAATTCAGACTAAAAAGACCCAAGTTTGATATAAGGCCAGGCGATAAAGTAATGATAGCCATGGAGGACTCTTCCTTTCTAAAGGCGTGCGCAATTGCCTACCTTATACCACTGGTATCCATTGTGCTGGCCATCTTTATCACAAAAACAGCCTCCATGAACGAGGCCATACAGGCAATATCTGCTGTATGTGCATTTCTAGGGAGCTTACTGATAGTAAGGCGACTTGGCGCCGGGATAAAGGGCCCAAAGATACTAGAGGTAATACATGAAAACCGAGACAAGAAAAATCCTGTGCCAGAATAAAAAGGCAAGACATGAATACGATATACTAGACTCTATAGAGGCAGGTATAGTACTTACCGGTCCTGAAGTGAAATCATTGAGGTTTGGAGGAGGCAACCTCAAGGATGGCTATGCTGGTATAGATAGATCTGAGATGCATTTATACAATGTCCATATCAGCCCCTATGCCCAGGCCAATATCCATAACACCGACCCGGTGCGAGCCAGAAAGCTCCTCCTGCACAGGAATGAGATTGCAAAGCTATCCGGCAAGGTTAAGGAAAAAGGTCTTACATTAATCCCTTTAAGCCTTTACTTAAAAGGCAGCTTAATAAAGGTAGAGCTTGGTCTCGCAAAGGGAAGGCATACCTATGATAAAAAGCAAGTGATAAAAGAGAGGGATATAAAGCGGGATATGGATCGAGAGATAAAGTCGTGGTGATAAAAGACCTCTGCATAATACCCATATTGTCATAAGGAACATATATGACCCTACGTATCTTTGTTGTATTATGCATTGCAACCTTTGCTGCCATGCTTGGCATTGGCATTATCATACCTATCCTTCCTTTATATGTTAGAAACCTTGGTGCATCAGGCACGATGCTGGGCATCATATTCTCCAGCTTTGCTGTTACCATGGCAATAGCCAATCCCATTGCAGGTAGAGTATCTGACCGTATTGGATACAAGCTGATCATATCTTTAGGTCTTGGTATTCATATATTTGTCGCACTATTTTATGTCATTGCCACCAAGCCAATCCACCTCATAACCATCCGCCTTGCAGAGGGTATCCTTTCAGCTATGGTATGGCCTGTTGCCATGGCATATATAGGGTATATAGCGCCAAAGGATCGGGAAGGTTCGTATACGGGAATATATAATACATGGCTCTATCTAGGTATGGGCATAGGTCCCTTTATCGGAGGCACTCTTACAGATATATACAATATACGCATGCCATTCTATGCCATGGCGGGATTTTTAAGCCTTGCCTTTCTTCTGGTAATATTTATACTGCCTGGCAAAAAGGACTCATCAGGTAAAACCCATATAAAAAAGGATGCTATATCAAAACATCCAATCAAAGATACCTTAAATTCTGACCTGATGAAGGGCATCCTTGCTTTTGCATTTATTATTGCCCTGGGTGAGAGCGGGCTCATGACGTTTCTTCCACTGATTACATCGAGAGAGAACATCTCCCCTACACAAATTGGCATATTGGCATCTGCGATCATGTTGTTTGCAGGCGTATTGCAAACCCCTTTTGGATATCTTGCAAATAGATACAACAAGGTATTTCTTGTCGTAATGGGCGTACTCCTTATTTCAGTCAGCATGGCTTGTATACCGCTATGTCTTAACTTTTCATCCTTTTTTATCCCGAGCGCCCTTGTAGGTATAGGTGCTGCTGTGGCAACCCCGGCAGGAACAGCCATGATAATAAGAGGTTCCAAAAATATAGGCTTGGGTTTCTCACTCGGCGCCTATAACTTTGTATTTGGTCTGGGTATGGTCATAGGCCCTGTATTCTATGGCTTTATAATGGACTCTATCGGCCTTGACGAGATATTTTATATAAGCGCTGGGATGTTTATATTAGGCGCCTGTGTATTTTATTACTACACCAGAAAGATAGAAAACCCATAAATCGATAGTCATCAGCCCTCAGTCGATAGTAGGGAAGGCGGAAATTTATAGGTTTCTAAGTTCTAGGTTCAAAGGTTCCGGATCTTTGGTTTTAAGTGCCTGCGGGCGATTGTAAGTCAAATAACGGACGATCATCACATTATCTATCAAGAATTTCCATTCCCCCTTTGGAGGGGTAACACCCCCCCTTAATTCCCCCTTTGAAGGGGTAACACCCCCTTAATTCCCCCTTTGAAGGGGGCCAGGGGGATGTTAATCATTTGCAAATGCCACAGGGTATGCTATTAATTCTACTAATATGCCGGTATCTATAGTTAAATATGATGAAACGCCAAATGCTCTGAGAAGAGCCATCGAGCTATGTAATGGTTTTGAAAAACTGAAGAGCCATAACAAGGTCCTATTGAAACCCAACATAGTGTATTGCGGTGGTACGAGAAAACAACCCCCATATGGTATGGTAACTACATCAAGGATCGTGGAGAACCTTATCCAACTTTTACTTGAACAAGGGTGCAAAGATATTTCAATAGGTGAAGGTACTGTAGAACATGAGGAGTTGGGTTCGAATACCTCCAGGGGATACAGGATATGGGGCATTGAGAAGGTGGCGAAAAGATATGGTGTAAAACTGATTGATTTTAACAAGGGATCACATAAAAAGGTTGATTTCGATGGTACCAGGATTGGAATTTCTGATTTTGCGTTAGAATCGGATTTTTTGATTAATCTGCCTGTGTTGAAAACCCATGCAGAAACCAAGATATCTCTGGGTCTGAAAAACTTAAAGGGTTGTTTAGACATGGCCTCCAGGAAGGAGTTTCATAAAAAAGATCTAGACCAAATGATCGCCTTGCTGAATACCCAGGTAAAACCCAAGCTCACGATAATTGATGGAATCTATGCCCTGGAACGTGGCCCTATTACTGGTATTGGTACACCGTGTAGAATGAACTTGATTATTGCGGGGAAAGACGCTTTATCCTGTGATATAGTGGGTTCAACTGTAATAGGGTTTGAGCCTTCTTCAATAGGGCATCTGAAAGAATTCGCCTCAATATCAAAGCGATCATTGGACTTACATACAATAGATGTCAGGGGAGAGAACATCAAAGATGTAACAAAGAAACTAGAGTGGGAAAATGACTTTGAGGACATCTTTCGCCAGACAAACATAAAAGGGGTTACATTCCAAAGCCCAGGGAAACACCTGTGCTCTAGCTGTATATTTACCACATGTGCAGCAGTGGTTATCTTTTGTAAAGATAACAACGGAATAACTCTTGATAATGTAGAAATTTGCTGTGATCCTGACCTTAAACCAAGAAAAGATTCAAAAAAGGTCTTTTTGATTGGTAACTGTACGATTCAAGCCAATAAAGACCTAAAAAATGCAATTAGGGTAAAGGGCTGCCCCCCCAATGCAGTAGACACGCTTATATCCCTTATGAGTCATACTTTAGATAAAGAAAGAACGCAGGAAATCTTGATGATTAGATCCGCGCAAACCCTCCCGGATGCGCCTGGAATTTATGAAGAGGATTTTCCTGCATTTTATAAACCCTACGGACTGCCGGAATTTGATAAAAAACACTTTTGATGCATCCGTAAAAAGTCCATTATACCCCGTAACCGTCATTCCGGCGAAAGCCGGAATCCAGTCTTTTCAAGTAGTTGCAGATCATCCGGACTCCTCCCGGACTCGATCCGGGATCTACCGGAGTGACGACTTTTTACGAAAGCACCAAATCTTTATACAACTTGACTTTATAATAGTCCCTGTTGTATTACATATATAAAGTGTGTAATCAGGAGGTGTAATCATGATAAGGATAAACGTGATCTTCCCTGAAGATATGCTTCGGGAACTTGACAATATTGCTAAACAGAAAAAGATAAACAGGAGCATGCTGCTCAGGGAGGCGGCAAAGAAACTAATAGATGACTATAAGCAACAATTGGAGAAAGAAAGGAGAAGGGCTAGAATAAAGCATGCCATTGATATACAGGACAAGCTCAGAAAAAACTCTGGCAAGTGGGATGGGGTCTCTGAAATCAGGAAGTGGAGAGATATGGAAAGATGAAAAGATATGTACTGGACACTTCCGTTGTAATCAAATGGTTTAGTGAATACGATGAGGATGACCTCGACAAAGCCCTTAACCTAAGATATGATATTCTAGAAGGTACATGCTCTATAATTGTGCCTGACCTGTTATTTTATGAGGTTGCTAATGCATTAAGATACAATCCGTATTTCACAATTGATGACGTCAAAACCGCACTAAACACAGTTATTGAAATGGACCTCGAGGTCAAAGGGGTTGACACAGATATGATTACTCGTGCCATAGAAATAGCATTTGAAAAAGATCTTACGGTTTATGATGCATGTTTTCTGGCTTTATCTGAGATAGAAAAGGCATACCTTGTTACAGCTGACTACAAATTCACTGAACGAGTAAAGGGGTTTGAAAATGTCATCAAATTATTGGAGTTATAATTTTTAACCGCTGGTAAACCTTAATTCCCCTATATTTGATAATTCCGCAAAAACACACTGAATTTGTCATTGCGAGCTTTAGCGAAGCAATCTAAAAGCTGAGATTGCCACGTCGCTAAAGCTCCTCACAATGACTTGATAGCAACTTGGTATTAGTTAATCTTTGGAATTCTCTGAAATGTCTTTAGTGTAGTGATAAAATACACATGCCCCTATAATAAAGATCATAGAGCATAAGTAAAAGGCATAATCGATATTTACCAGATCCATTGCAATACCTGCAACTATGGGACCTATGATCATTCCAAGGCTGGTAAAAGACCTCATTGATCCCATAACAACCCCCATACCTATTTCACGACTATATTCTACCACCATGGCGTTTGCAGCCGGGCTTGCCACAGCAGAAGCCACCCCCATAATCGCCGCCAAACAAAGAAGGGACAAAAATCCAGGTACCAGGGTCATATATGCCAGGCCAACAGCTACAGAAAGTGTCCCTATCATTACAAGCATTACCTTATTATATCTATCGGCAACTATACCAAAAGGGACCTGAAGTATCCCTGCAGAAAGCACAAACACTGATGCCAGCAGACCTATCTCTGTAATTGTAAGCTGCTGGCCTTTAGCCAGGAGTGGCAAAAATACCATAAGCCCACTCTGCGCTATGGCAAGGGTAAAACTAAAAACAAAAAGTCCCTTTAACGGATCAGAGGCGAGGATATCCTTGAGCGGACGCTTTGAAATGGGCTGTGGTTCTTTTAAGCCCTTTTGTGGAGGCAACAAAAACAAAGTTAATATAAAGACTATACCTAGAGACCCTCCGAACGCATAAAAGGAGGAATCCATTCCCCAACTGTCTGCTATTACACCACCTGCCAAAGGGCCAGCGGCCATGCCCAAAAATGCCATCATGCTATATACCCCCATATAGCTGCCCTCCTGGCCTTTTGGGCTTAACTCTCCCATGTAAGCCATGACAATGGGAACTACCATAGCATTAGAAATTCCTTGTAAGAGACGAATAGTTATAAGATCTGCAGAGTTAGTTGCCCATACAAAGGTAATTGCTATAAAGCTGCCAACGGCAAGTCCGGATGTTATCAAAGGCTTTTTACCTAAACGGTCAGACAACCTTCCCATAAACGGGCTGCATAATGCCATGGTAAGAGGAGTACTTGAAAACACAATTCCTAACATTATACCAGTAGCCCCCAGGCTATCAGTATACAAGGGCAATATAGGTACTATTATACCTGCCCCAACAGCAATAACAAAAGCAGAGATACAAAGTACAACAAATCCACGATTTAACATCAATGCATCCTTTTAATTATTATCCACACCTTCGGCATATAATGGGAATATATTAAGTACCATGGATATCAAGGTAACAGCAACAATAAACAATATAAAACTGCACCTGCAGTCATTCGCCCGGCCTTACTTTCTTTATATAGACTCCCATGTCCGCGGGGCGGACACAACTAAGCATGAAAACATGCTCGGGCTAAGAGAACCACTATCCCTTAATCTGCACGGGCAGATTCCCCCTTTGTAGGGGTACCACCCCTTTAATTCCCCCTTTGAAGGGGTACACCCCCTTAATTCCCCCTTTGAAGGGGGGCCACCCACCCCCTTAATTCCCCCTTTGAAGGGGGCCAGGGGGATGTTATTGGGAGAGCACCCCCCCCTCAAGGGTAACACCCCCCTGCCCCCCTCAAGGGGGGATTATCTCAGACAAGCGCTAAAATATGCATTTCAATCCCCTGATCCCCGACCCCTGCTTTTATATAAACATTATGAGCACTAAAAAATCTGCATAAGACCCATTGACTAAATTCTTGAATTATGGATATGTATTCTTATTATAATGAGTTAGAAAGAATTTAAAATGTAAGGCTACTCGAAAGTACCAAGGATTTATCAGGGTATATAATAATGTATAATTATTATAAAAAGGTAGTAAATAATGCCTGATAAAAAATATCGCAGGGATTTAAGCTTTGAGAGGATGGGATTGGCGGCGGCGCGCCAAGGATCGCCTATGGCATTTATCTTGGTCATTGAGGGGATAGGAGATATCCCTGACAAAGCTATGGAAAAAGCTCTAAAAAAAGTATCCGTCCTGTATCCTGTGTGTCGTTCAAAGATCTCTGGCTGTCTAAAAAACCTTCATTGGGAAGAATCAGATAACTTCCCTCAGTTTATTCGTATGGGATCCACTTCATATCCTTTTGGCAAGTGGCCTTCGCCCGAAGAAAAGAAGATATATTGGAAAAAAATGAACCTTAGAAAAGAATCACCTGTCGCAGTTTACTCCCTTACTGATGGACAAAGACACAGGTTTTATTTCAAGATCCATCATTCATCAATGGACGCGGTTGCTGCCCATCTTCTAATAAATGATTTTTTTAAGCTTTTGAGAGGTGGAGAACCCTTAGGCCCAACTGAGGGGCCTGAAATATTTAACGAGCTCTATAATGCCGCGCTTCCAAAAGATTTTTTCGAGAAAAGGAGACAAGAATTCTCGAAAAATAAAAAACTTAAATCAAAAGGCCAGGAAAAAGAAGGAGGCTCTATATTATTCAACAGGGTATATGAAGGTAAACATATGATTAGTCCACTAAGCAAAGACAATCAAGTGGAATGGGGCTCACTCTTAATACCATCTAATAAAATAAAGCTCTCTAAATTGAATGCAAAGATAATATCTGCTGTAATGGAGACCTTAAAGCAACTGAATCCTGGACTAGAAAATAAAAGATTCCAATCATTTGTAGCAGTTGATCTCAGATATCTATTGTCAGGACTAAGAAAGACATCAAATTTAGCTACACTAATAGCAGTAGAATTAGATAAATATTTTGATATACCAATTAAGAAAAGGGTCCTGTCTATAAACAATGATATTAAAGAACAAGTAAAAAATAATCAGGCTGTGACAAAAATTCCCCCAATATTTGATTGGATCCCTATAAAAGTAATGAGTATCTTAATATTTATTTTCCGAAAAATTAGGTTTTACAGAAAGATATCTCCATATTGTTTTGGCTTTTCAAATATGGGTAGATATGAGCTAAGCAATCTATCTGCAGAGAATTTTAAGGCACAGCGTGTCCTTCCGATACCAATTTTTTTGCAAGTCTATCGCCCACTCAGTGTTGTAATGACAACTCACGAGGGTGGTGTAGAATTGGTATGTGCTACAGATACCAATAGGGAAGCCCTTAACGACTTTGTGGATCTGTTAGAAAAAGAAATCACCTCTTTAGAAAAAGAATTGGAATCGGAAAAAGGCTAAAAGGACGTCATTGCATGCGTAGCGGAGACAAAATATGGGACCCACACGAAGTGTGGGGGGCTTAAGCGAAGTGAAGAATCTCATGGAGCATAACCATTTGAAATTATTAGATTGCTTCGTCGTCCGCCACAGATATAGGCGGGCTCCTCGCAATGACATGGCAGGTAACTTTTTGCAAGTTCATTAAGCCTGTCAGTCTCGTGAAAAGTCTCATCATCTTGTCATTTCGAACGAATGTGAAAAATCTTCGTTAAGCAACTTACTGAAACATAAAAGCAATCTCTCTGTGGTCAAAATGACAGATTTGCCAAATTTGACTTTTTACGAAAGTGTCATAATGGGATTGCCATAATTCGGCATGCATTTTGCTAGATATGTTTAACAAATCACTTATTAAGAGGAGAGAAAATGAAAAATAGAGCTACTATTAATAAAAATCCATATACTGCATTAGACCCTTCTAGCAAACCATTACCTATTCGCATTTTTAACTGGTTAGAAGGAACGCTTGAAAAAAGGGGAAAATCGCTTATTGATCTCTCAGCAGACTCCCTTATGGGAAAAGCAGTCCGCAAGACTGGGCTGACAGACTGGGGAGATGATGAAAGTTTCCGGATTCCCCTGAAACTCCTGCTCGAATCCTGTAGGGAAGAACCGATGCTCAACTCGTTCGGTCGATACCTTGTTAGTAAGATGATGACCGAATTGCTCTGTAATCGATTGTGCATACAAGACGAAATAAAGCGCCATCCAGAAATCCTGGACGAAGAGATCAGAAAACCTTTATTCATTGTCAGTCTGTCCCGAACCGGCTCTACTCTACTGCAAAATCTTCTATTGCAGGACCCTTCCAGCCGATATCTGCGCCATTGGGAAGCAGTAGCGCCCTCACTCCATCCAAGACACCTGACAAAAAAAACTGATCCCCGGATAGCAGCAGCTAAGCAGTCGGTCTGGCTCTTAGAACGATTCATACCTAAATTCTTTACTGCCCATGAGATAAGTGCTGAAGGCCCAGAGGAATGTTATCCTCTTCTCGCACTCAGCTTCGTCCATGAGATGCCTGGTGTTTTTCAACGATATAGAGACTGGCTTAAAGAACAAGACAAGATCCCCACCTACCGCTACTACAGGCAGACCCTTCAACTCCTTCAGTGGCATCTACGCAGAGATCACTGGGTGCTCAAGGCGCCCCTTCATCTACCTCACCTTGAAGCATTGCTGGCTGTCTTTCCTGATGCCTGCGTAGTCCAGACGCATCGAGATCCACTCAAGATAGTTCCTTCCCAATGCAGCTTAACTGCCACTCTTGGGAGTATAATCTTCAGCGACCAGGTAAATCTTGATTTTGTAAGCAGGAAAGCCGTCGACGAGCAGGCAAACATGCTCGATAATGCAATTAGTGTGCGTAAGTCAGCCGACCCTGCTCAGTTCTATGACGTATATTATAAAGATCTTATGAAGGATCCGGCGAGCACGGTGCGTGATATCTACCAGTACTTCGGATATAATTATGATGAGAGCATGGATGAAAGAATCCAGAACTGGCTTGCAGAAAACAGGCAGTATAAAAAGGGTGTCCACCACTATTCGCTGGAGCAGTTCGGGCTGGATGAGGAGATAATCAACCGTAAATTCGCAAACTACATCAAACAATACAATATACCTAAAGAATCTTCATGACTACTCAGGAATAAAATGACAAAGTTGTAAATCAGCTTCCTTCCTTGAAGTTTTCTTGGTTTAATTTGAGAACATATTGTGACGTATTCTTCGACGCCAAAATCATGCCCAGTTACTAAACCCCTTATTTTTCTTTCTCGATAAGTTTATCCTTATTACCCCTAATCCAATTTACAAGGTTTTCTATACCCTCCCTCGGCATAATCTTTGGTGTCCAATTAAGCTCTTTCTTTGCTTTACCTATATCACAAACAAAGTATCTCAGATCTCCAAGCCTATCAGGAGCAAATTTGACCTCTGGCCTTTTACTATTAATCTCTTCCAGGATGTCTATACATTCTAGTAGAGATATAGCTGTTTTAGTCCCACCGCCTATGTTGTAAATACCTGCTTTTCTCGTTTTATAAAAGGCATCAAATGCCTCGCATACATCAGTAGCATATATAATATCTCTAACCTGTTTGCCGGTTCCAAATATTGTCATAGGCCAGCCCAAGACACTGCGAATTGCAAAGTTGGCTACCCAACCGTGGTCCTCTCCACCAAACTGCCGTGTACCGTATATACCTGTAAGACGAAAACTTGCAGCCTCAAGTTTATATGTATCTATATAGGCCTTGTGATAAGTATCAAGTGCAGCCTTAGATGCATGTAAAGGGGTAATTGTACCTTCCAGAGTTGGATGGTTTTCATCTATACCCTCTGGTTCTCTTACATATCGTTTATCTTTCTCTTTTAATGTCTCGTTAATCCTATTACCATAAACATGAATTGTTGCACAACTTACCACAGGAATCTTAAATTTTCGTGCTGTCTCTAATACATTAAAGGTTCCTAATACATTTGTTGTAAAATCCAATCTTGGGTCCTCCCAGCTTATAGTCATAGCTGGCTGAGCTGCAGTATGGATTATATAATCACAGCCTTGAGCATTATCAGCTAATTCTTCAAAATTCCTAACATCAGCCTCAACCATCATAACGCCAAGATTTTTAAGATAATCCCAGTTATAATGCCGTGCCGCTTCAGTTGCAAATCCGGTTCTTTCTAATTCATGCTTGGTCATATTATCATAGGAAATAACTTCATCCCCCTTTTTGATATAAAACTCACAAACATGAGAACCTAAAAAACCACACCCCCCTGTCACTAAAACTTTCATATTACACTCCTTAATCTGTTTTCTTTTAATTTATTCTTAACTACTGAATGTGTCAATAAATTCAAATTCTCTTGAGGCGCAAAATATAGATAGCACCTCTTGGAGCAGAGCTTAATAAACACGTCAATCTATATCTCCTCCTCTATATACACTGGAAGATCCTTTATATCTTCCAGTGTTATAGGTGCTCCTTGTTTTCTCCGGATTGGCTTTCGAGTCTCTGCCAGATAAAGGATCAACCCTGCTGCAGTTTTAGCTCCCCCACATCTTCTAAATGAATGCATAATCCCTTCCGCAGCCCTGGTATATTTGGGATACTTAAGCAGTGAGATTATGGATCGTCTAATCCGCCCTACTGTAGCCTTTTTGAGATCAAGGCGTATACCTGCACCATTGTAGGCTACCCTTTGTGCCATATCACTCGGGTCACCAAAATAAGGGACTACTAACATAGGTTTCCCATGAATTAATGCCTCATTAACTGAATTGGCCCCCCCATGGGTTACTACAACACTTGCTTTCGGTATGAGTTTGATTTGAGGGGCATATTGAACCACTATGAAATTTGGTGGGGGTTCTCCAAGTTTCTCTATGGACTGACCCTTGCCAATTGCCATAACAACCTGAATAGCTTGTGGGAAGCTATTCTCTGCAAGCGCTTTTAATGCATTCTTGTAAAATTCTTTGTACATATCAAATTGCAGCGTGCCGGTTGCGATGTAGATTAAGGGTCGATTTTTATCAATCTTCTCCCAGGGGAAATCAGGAAGTTGATCTTCATCAAGCTCCAAAATAGATGGTCCTACATAAAAAACCTCAGGAACAAATAACTTGCGGGGATATTCAACCTTATCAGTACTAAATAACATAAACAAATATGGTGATATGCCCCCAATAAGGTTTGTCTCCCAGGCAGGATCAATTCTCTTCAACGACTTTTTTAGATTCAGATATACCTTGAACATAATTGGGGCAAATAAACTAAGATATGAAATTAACTTCAAACGATTGAGCCGTGGGGCATTAAAATCCCAACCTGTTCCCAAGGGAGGAACGCCCTTCTCAAAATAGAGAGGGCTAGTTGCGCAACCATGTGCATAAGGAACATTAAACCGTTCAGCAACTGGTACGGCAAGGATATCGGTGGTATCAATATAGACCACATCAGGCCTAAATGATTCAAATACCTTTATTAGATTCCTGAAGCTATGCTCAATGAACTCGGAAGTAAATATTCTGGAGACCCTATACAAGGATTCGTAATTATTCTTCACAAATCTGAATTCCTCCACGGCAGTTTGATATTCATCTCGAGAATAAAAGTCATGGATCCCGGCTTTGGTTAACATAGCCTGCACAGAGCTTCCACTACAGTATCCAACCCTGTGGCCTTTTGCTATTAGATGTTTTGCTATTGCAAGGGATGGCGCTATATGACCATAAAAGGCTGGTACTGTAAATAAAATTCTATGTTTTCCCGCCATAACCATCTCCTGAATCTATTCTTTTCTACTTGATATGCATATTTAATGCTAAAGAGATTCAGCCATCTCAAGCATGATATATCCTATATTTAGGCACAGTACAATAAACACTATCTCTCTTGAATGGAAAAACTTTTCTCAAAAAAAGGAATATTTTTGCCTCTGGATTCGATAACGATTCTCGGAGATATGGGAGTGGCTCTCAGGCATATCTACGTTCTTTCGCCTTTCTACATGCAATCTGCCTACCGCCTCGAAACAGGGAGGCTCTATTTTATTAGTCTATGTATGTCACATGTGTAGCCAAAATCAGTTGGCATCTAACTTGCTGGATATATTATAGTTTGCTATATTTGTTCAGGAGTTGTTTAGTGAAATATTTGAAATATAGATCAAAGGTCAAGGTTCAAAGAGTAAAAGCTATTGGCTTGGAAGTGATGTACTACCAAATAACGGAAGATGCTCAATGGTTTGGGGAACTCTCTAGAAAAGAATTCCTGTCTATGTGTTGTACGCAGATAGGCCTGAGAGCCAATCTATGAGCCCTGTGAATTTTTTATAACTACAAGGTCGATATTCAAGGAGAATATGTAAAATAATGTCTCATAAAAAATACCGTAGGAAGCTTAATCCAGGTGAGAGGGGGTGGCTGGCAATAGGACAGCAGGGATCGCCCATGGCATTTGTCTTGATTATTGAGGGGATAGGGGACATCTCCGATGAAGCTATGGAAAAGGCTCTACGAGAAGTATCTATCCTCTACCCTGTTTGCCATTCAAAAATCTCTGGCTGGCTAAAAGACCTTCATTGGGAAGAATCAGATAGATTTCCTCGTTTTATCCGTATGGGATCTACCACATATCCTTTTGGTAAATGGCCTCTTGAGGAAGAAAAAAGGATATTCTGGGAAAAGATAGATCCCAGAAAGGAATCCCCTGTTGCAGTTTACTCCCTTACAGATAGACAAAAATATAGGCTATATTTCAAGATTCATCATTCATCAATGGACGGGATGGGTATCTATCTTCTAGCAAATGATTTTTTTAAGATTTTAAGAGGTGAAAAACCCCTAGGCCCCACAGAAGGACCTGAAACAATAAAAGATCTCTATGATATCACACTTCCAAAAGATTTTTTTGAGAAAAGGAGCCAAGAGGCCCTGAAAGAAAAAAACCTTAAATCAGAGAACCAAGAAAAAGAAGGAGGCTCTATATTATTCAATGGGGTGTATGAAGGTAGACATATGATTAGTCCACCAAGCAAAGACAACCAGGTGGAATGGTGCTCTCTTTTGATACCATCTGATAAGATAAAGCTCTCCAAATTGAACGCAAAGCTAATATCTGCTGTTATGGAGACCTTAAAACAATTAAATCCTGGGATAAGAAATAAAAGGGTTCAGTCATTTGTCCCAGTTGATATTAGATATCTCTGGCCAGGGCTGCGGAATGCATCAAACTTAAATGGAGTGGTAGCAGTGGAATTAGATAAATATTTTGATGCTCCTCTTCGGGAAAAGGTCTTATATATAGATGAGGATATAAAAAAGCAAACAAAAGATGGTTGGGCTTTACAAAAACTCTCAGCCATATATTATTGGCCCCCCATAAGATTAATGAGCATCTTAACGTTTATCTTTCGGAAAATTGCTTTTTATAGAAAGAAATCTCCATATTATTTCTACTTCTCGAATGAGGGGAGCTGGGATCTAAGTAATCTATCTACCGAGAGTTTTAGAGCCCAGCGGGTCTTTGCAATACCCATCATGCATATTTGCTGTCCTCTCTTTATTATAATGACAACTCACGATAATGGTGTAGAATTGTTATGTACTACAGATACCGACAAAGAAGGTTTTGCTGTTTTTATGAACCTATTAAAAGAAGAAATTCTTTCTTTGGAGAAAGAACTGGAGGCGCAAAAAGACTAAAGATTGCGAGATTGGAAATTAAGTTTGCTACAGGGAATTTGGATTATTTCGGACTGTAGTGACTTTCTGCGTAATCTGAAAGAATCCATAGTTGATGGTTTCGCAAAAACTCACTTACCATGTCATTGCGAGGAGCTTAAGCGATGAAGCAATCTAATAATTTCAAATGGTTATACAAGACGAGATTCTTCACTTCGCTCAGACCCCACACTTCGTGTGGGTCCCATATTTTGTCTTCGCTTCGCTCGCAATGACGCCCTTTTATACCTTTTGCGAGTTCATAATAGTCGTTCATAGCAAATTTCCCCATTCATCGATTTGCTTATCCACCGCATATAAATCCGGAGGTGGTAGCCTGCCCTCTCTGCTCTGCCTGTCCATTCCAAGGGAAACTCTTAGAAGCTGTGATAATATCATATCCATAGTTTCTGTAGGCACCCCATAAAATAAAAAGTTCACCGGGTTCAAATCGCTTAGAAGATACAATTCTTTTTCAATATGCTCTCCATTTAGTTGAAATCGGATATTCACTTTTCCGCCCTGGTCTATTCCTGTTTGTGGATCATAGATTCTATCGTATTCAATTTTGAGAGGTATATTCCCTATTTCAGGAGTTTCCACACTAAAACCCTCATATAACCAGTTTAAAAGATCCTTGAACTCTATTGTTTTGGTGGAGCCAGAAGCAAAAAACAGTTTTGTTTTTTTCCCATACAGTATTATCTTTTCTATATGGTTCCTTTTCAGTACAGAATCTCCGATAAGTCCTATAAATAAATCCCTGGTGCGTAAAAGTTCATCTGGAATATCATCAATTGCAGGGTAACAATATTCTTGAGTATTATCATAATTTATATCGACCTGTAATAAATCTTTATTGGTCTCATGCAACCTGCCATTCATTAAATATCTGCACAGATGTCTTCCGATAGTTCCATCTGCACCCAGGACCATAACCTTTCTCTGGGATAAAACCATACCATGTTCATGCAATATAGATTCTATTGCACTTAAGATAGAATGGGCTACTTCTTGAGCTTCTTCTGTAGTTTTGATATTTGAAACTGCAATGGAATATGCTGGTAGAAAAAGTCTTGAATAGTTATCTTTTATGAGATTTAGCCTGTCATAACCATTTTTTGTATGCTCTACAGAGCCTACCATAACTTTTTTCAGCCAGTTTGAAAAACTATCTCTTTCTGGAATATTATCAACATGATATATCTTGGATACTTCTTCTGTTGTCCTTTCTTGAAGTGCATAGTCATTTAAAAATGGAGAAAGATATCCTCCATCTTCAATAAGTAGAACCTTTTTATTTTCCTTCATTGAGGCTGCACAGAATTTAAGAAAGATGTGCCCTGCTGCTAGCTTCATGGCCTCAAAATAATTTAGCTTTTCTTTTTCCATTATCTTATTTAACTCACCAAGAGAAGATATATCGCTGAAGTATTTAGCCAGGGTATAATAGTCTTTGTTTTTCTCGGTCATTTTCCTTGATAGCCCTGCCATAAATAAAAAATCGGGGGGATTTTCAAGTAATGCGTCTAAATAGGCCGAAGGGACTAGTCCGCCATATTTAACAAACAGTACACAGAGTGATTCTGCTTTCAATTTCTTTAAAGCTTCTATAAAAGCAGTAATATCAGAAGTGATATGGTGGATTAAGAAAATTCTGGTATTAGCAAAGTCTAAATCATGGTCCTGCTGTATTGCCAGTGATTCTAGTTCCGGCATTCTCTTAAGATAATAATCCAGATGAAAGATTTTTCTGGGAAGATTGATGCTAATATTAAGCACCCTGGCAAGTTGAGAAAGGTATAAGGAGAAATACATTTTATCTACTTTGATTTTAACAGTTCCACCATTATTTAAAATCTTACATATAGAGCCGTCCTCCAGTGATAAAAGTAGCTTTTTAAAGATAACCAGGCGTGTCACAGGATTTTCATGTTGAATATATTTTGTAAAGTCTTTGTCCCAGTAAAAATTGATCTTTTCCATCCTTCCTAACTGGGTCTTCTCCAATTGCTCAAAAAGATGGCTGTAGGGGCGATTTTCCCTGGAATAATATTTTATTCCCCTATTGCACGCATTCAAGATTCCATCCCTGATAGACTCGGCCATTTTCGTGCTGCCGAAAATATATACCCTGGTTCCCAAATCATCTACTATAACATGGGGTATAGCTTTTAGATCCAGGGCCGCTTTCTGGTAAGTTTCAATAGATAATCTAAAGAAATATTCACCTTGGGCACTACAATTTTCCACTCTTTCAAATATAAACTGATAATCTATATCGTCGTTCTCACTATGACGATGAAATGGAAATATCAGGGCATACGAGGTGGAGATACTTGAATCTTCTGCATAGATCTCAGGGTATATCTTCTTCCCCCAGTTAGATCTTTGCAGGGTACCAAATACAGTTATGAGCTGGTCTTGGAATTCATCTTTGAATAGCAGAATATTCTTTAATACCCCTGCTCTGGCATAGACCTGGATGTAGAAAACATTCATTGCTATAAGCTCCGGATTTATGTGAGGATTGATCTTATACAGAAAGGATACATCTCCTGGATTATTTTCCACCTGTTCGATTATATGCTCTCCAATGATTGAGGATAGCACAGATAATCCGGTAAATATCTTGAGTCCGGCTAGATCAATCTCCCAGGCATCCTCTGATTTAACCAAAGGAAAGCCTAAGGAAGTTTTTATCTCATTTATTTGTGAGTGTTCCATAATTTTAGTTATATATGTTTAACGATTACTTTGAAAGATTTAGAGTCTTTCGCAAACTGAAAGGCAGTCTTCAGTTCTCTTGCAGGGAAAACATGAGATATCATATAGTGAGACAGATTTTCAGCAATATCCTTACTTTCTCTAAATAATTTAAGCGCCAAATGGAAATCCCCACATCTGGAGGATCGCAATCTACCTCCTTTGGAGATAAAATTAAGCAATGGATTATCCAGGGGATCTCCTTTAAATAAAATAGTACCTCTTGGCCGAACCAGTGAGTTTTCATTTTCAGGATCTGGACGAATGATATTATCAATCTCTTTAGGCGTAGATGCAATGGCTATGTCATATCGTGGCAATAAATTTTGAAATTCGCTGCTTTTTAGAATATCTTCTGCCTCATTAAAATCCGTCCTGTAAGAACCCTTGCCGGTAATCTCTGCCCCCTGTACTCCAGGCGCTATATATACCCTCTGGTTTTTCCTGTTTTCGTTTTCCCATTTAAATTCAAGATTTTCATGGTTATAAGGGAGAAGAGAAAGTTCATCTACAACAAAAGCAGTTAAATTACCAAGTCCGCAAACCTTTTGTCCGCTTGTGGATTTGAGATGAACTTCCGTCCTGGCCAAATTTAAAGCTAGTTCAAATCCGGAAGTAGACCCGGTAGTATCGTAGACTATATCAAATTGATTATGAAGTGAGGGATCGTCTGCAGTAGAAAGGTCTACTCCCTCATCAGCTCCTAACTCCAGGCATATATCCAGTATATTTGAGTGCTTAGAAAGGGCGTAAATTTTATATTTTTTACCGGTCATACGCCTGTAGGCTCTGAGACCCGCGATAAGCAGAGAACCTAATTTGCGAGGTCCTAAAACAGCCACGGAATCTTTATCTCCGGGAGGAGAAGCAATAATCGCCTGCATAGCCGCTGCAAAAGGCTCTGTCAATACAGCGATATATTCATTCATATTGCCAATGGGAATAATAGCTTTTTTGGGGGCGAGTATATATGGCCCAAAACCACCTGGTAATCTATTTATTCCCAGGGTCATCCTGCCCGGAGAGTGAGTGTACAGGCCGGATTTACAGAAAATATCCTGTGATTTATCACCTCTAAAATAAGGAGTATCGTTAATTTCTACAACGAATTTGTGTTTTTCATCCAAGCTCTGAGCCACCACCTCATGACCAATAATCTGTGGCAGAGGGTAAGGTAAAAATCTTCTTGCCAGGTCTGTAGAGCATATTCCGCATAGTCTTGTCTTTAAAAGCTTATATCCTTTCCCTAGTCTTAAATAGTGCTGCTTATTTCTGAGGATTTGCCACCCAGAGTTTACATCACCATCAAATTCATATTCAGTATTTATAAAATCGTCCTTAGCTGTGTATTCGATAGCGTTAAATTTTATATTCATAGCTAAGCTTCCCTTTTAATTTGATACGATCAAATCACAGCCAAAGTGTACATACAATAGATCATCATATCATGCCCCGGATATGATCAATGACTTCTTCTATCTTATCTTCTAGACTAAACTCCGGTTCATAGCCCAACACCTTTTTTGCCCGACCTATATCAGGAAAAGAAACCTTTAATTCTTCATGACGTTCTTCACCTCTTGCAACAGAAATAGACGGGTTTATCTTTTTTATTAAGAGATCTGCAACCTGATTAACGCTAGTAGGAATGCCTGTCCCAATGTTCACTGTTACCTGACTAACATCCTTTTCCATAGCAAGTATATTGGCCCTGACAATATCCCCAACATAAACAAAATCCCTTAGTTGGTTCCCATCACCAAATATAACAGGGCTTTCTCCTTTCAGTAATCTATTGATAAAAATCGTTATAACACCAACATAAGGAGTCAGTGTCTGCCCTGGACCAAAGGTATTAAAATATCTCAGGACAACAGAGTCAATATTACTCATCTTACAAAGGAGATGCACATATTTTTCAGCCGCAAGCTTGGAAATACCATAAGGAGATATTGGCTCCTGCATGTAATCCTCATTAATTGGTTTCACTACAGGTGAATCAGCGTATACAGCAATAGATGAAGCAAACACAAATTTCCTTACCTTACTATTTTTACAAGCCGTAAGCATATTCAAGGTGCCCATAAGATTGGTTTGAGCATCCTCATAGCACCTATCAAAAGATCCTCTAATTGTAACCCTTGCTGCTTCGTGAAACATAATATCACATTCTTGCGTGAGTTTCTTAGCAAGAGAGGAATCATTAATATCACCTTCGATAAACCTTGCCTCAGTCGGGACATTTTCTCTCTTCCCGACCGAAAGGTTATCAAGCACAGTAACTTCTGTGCCTTTATCAATAAGCATCTCAGCAATGTGTGAACCGATAAATCCTGCCCCCCCGGTTACGAGTGCATGCCTGAAATCCATCCCTTAGCCCCTCCAACTATTATTTTTTCTATTTCTACAATGTATAATTTGGTTATCCACCACAATAGAATCATATATCCCTTCTGTTTCTTTAACAGTCTCACCAGAAAAGATGACCGAATTTCTGATTTTTATCTCATTAGAGATAGAAACATTATCACCAACAACTGCATTTTCAAGCAGGTCTATGTCCTTTATTGACGTGTTCTTTCCAAGAATAATGTTTTTACCTTTTTTCTTCATAATCAACAGATTTAATGAAAGGAGATCATCAATAAAGGTAAGGTTTAAATCATCATCTATGATATTGGCTGTCTCTACTTTAAAGCCATCATCAATCAGGATCTGGATAGAGTCGGTAATTTCATATTCATCCCGCATAGCTGTCCTGGGTGTCCTTCTTATTGCATCAAAGATATGTAGATCAAAGAGGTATAGTCCGCAGCCCTTTATGTTGTTAATAATATACCTTGGCTTTTCGATCACCCGACCCACCCTGCCATCAGGCTTAAGCACAACAGCAAAATTCCTTTTTATGGCATCTTTGTCTTTTTCTACCTTTGTAGCAAGAACAGCATTGACATCCTCATGAGAGAACTCTTCCATCATAGGACTCAAAGAGCGACAGTCAAAATAAATATCACCTAAAAATAAGAGAAATGGTTTATCGATATATGGTTCAAGCGTACCAAGTGCATGCGCAATACCTAAAGTCTCCCCCTGATTTACATAAGTGATGTTAACACTCTGTCTTTCACCGTTCCCAATCACTCTGACCACCTCAAAACCATTATAACCCACTACAATGATAATATCTGTGATCCCCACCTCTTTCATCATCTCGATCTGATACTCCAATAATGGTTTGTTACAAATAGGTAGGGTGCATTTTGAATATTTCTCGCTAAGGGGATACATACGGCTGCCTTTACCCGCAGCAAGAATGACCCCTATAATATTACTCGTTTCCATAAGTCCTACCTCCTTGAGTAAAGCTTAAATAAACACACCAGTCTACATCTCCTAGTCTATATACTCTGGAAGATCTTTAATGTCTTCCAGTGTTATAGGTGCACCTTGCTTTCTGCGAATTGGCTTCCCAGTATCAGCCAGATGAAGGATCAACTCAGCTCCAGTTTTAGCACCACCACATCTTCTATAGGAATCCATTATGCCCTCTGCAGCCCTGGTGTATCTGGGATACTTAAGTAGTTGAATTATAGCATGTTTAATCCTTTTTACTGTGGCCTTCTTTAGATCAAGACGTATCCCTGCACCATTGTAGGCTATCCTTTGCGCCATATCAAACATATCCCCGCTATGGGCTACTACAAGCAAGGGTTTCCCATAAAACAAGCCCTCATTAACTGAATTGACCCCTCCATGGCCTACCACAACACTGGCTCTTGGTATGAGTTTCACTTGTGGCGCATATTCAACCACTATGAAATTTGGCGGAATCTCTCCAAGTTGATCTATAGATTGACCCTTGCCTATTGCCATCACAACCTGAATAGGGTAAGGAAATTTATCTTCGGATAGGGCTTTTAATACATCCTTGTAAAATTCCTTGTACATATCATAAAACATTGTTCCGGTTGCGATATAGACTAAGGGCCTGTTTTCATCAAGTTTTTCCCACGGGAAATCAGGGATTTGGTCTTCATCTGGTTCTAAAATAGATGGCCCTACATAAAAGATTTCAGGAACAAATAACTTACGAGGATATTCAACCTTATCTGTACTAAAAAACATAAACAGATATGGTGAAACACCTCTAAGAATATCTGGTTTCCAGGTGGGATCAATTCTCTTCAATGCCTTTTTTTGATTCAAGTACACCTTAAACATAAATGGTACAGTTAAACCGATATATGGGATTAATTTTAAGCCATTGAGCCAGGGGGTATTAAAATCCCACCCTGAACCATAAGGAGGAATTCCCTTCTCAAAATAGATAAGACTTGTTGCATTACCATGTGCATAAGGAACATTAAACTTCTCAGCTACTGCTACGGCAGATGGATCTGTAGTATCAATATAGACCACATCAGGCCTGAAAGACTCAAATATATCTATCAACTCTCGAATGGTTTGTTCAACTAACTCAGGGGTAATCACCCTAGAGGCATTATGCCACCAATTATACCACCAATTATAAAAATCCTTACCAACCCTGAGTTTTTCCACACTGGCCTGGAATTTATCTCGAGAATAAAAATTATTAACACCAGCTCTTCTTAACATCACTTCCGCAGAACTTCCACTGCAATAACCGACCGTATGACCTTTGGTTATTAAATGCTTTGCTATTGCAAGGGAAGGCGCTATATGACCATACAAAGCTGGTACTGCAAATAAGATTTTATGTTTTTTCTCCAAAATACCAACCTCCATCCGTCTTATAAAAATAACTGTTGTACTTAATTTATTGTACTTAATTTGCTATGCATATTTAATGCTAAAGGGATTAAACCATATTATGCATGGAATATACCATATTTATCCCCAGTACAAACAATACCTTCTAATTCCGGATAGAAAAACTTTTCCCAAAAAAAGAAATATTTTTCTACATTTGATAACAGTTGCCCATACTTAGGACTCAGTTCTTAGGCCTAGCTGCATCGGGTCATCCTTTTCCATGCAAACTCTCTACTGTCTCGATATAGGCAGACGCCATTACATTCCCCTATGTGTGTTTTATGCGGAATACAAAAAACTCATAAAAATTTCCAAAACCAGTTGGCATTTGATTTGCTAAATATACTATAGTCTCTTATAATTGTGCAGGAATTGTTTGGGGAAATATTTGAATTATAAAGAAAGAAAGTATATTAGTAGTGTATTTATAGTTATTAGTGATGCAGTCGTAAAAAGTCGTCACTCCGGTAGATCCCGGATTGAGTCCGGGAGGAGTCCAGATGATCTGCAACTACTTGAAAAGACTGGATTCCGGCTTCCGCCGGAATGACGGTTACGGGGTATAATAGACTTTTTACGAAATTGTCATTAGTAGCTTACAAAAAATGGTTAAGTAGGGTATATTTAGTCTAGCAAACTACTAGCTAAATAGTTGCGAGTGACAATAAATACGCTACTTAATAACATAAATAGCTATGCCTATTTAGTTATAAGATGGGTATCTAAGGAGGGTATTAAATAATGTCAGATAAAAAATATCGCAGAAGTCTTAGTTTAAATGAGAGGCTCTCGCTGGCGTTCTCACAACAGGGATCACCCATGGCATATACCGTGTTTATTGAGGGGACAGGGGATATCCCTGATGAAGCCATGGAGAAGGCTATACGCAAGCTAGCCCTGTTATATCCTGTCTTACGTTCAAAAATCTCTGGCTGTTTAAAAAACCTTCACTGGGAGGAATCAGATAACTTCCCTCGATTTTTTCGTATGGAAACCACCACATCTCCTTTAGGTAATTGGGCTCTTGAAGAAGAAAAAGCAATATTTAGAAAAAAGATGAATCTAAAAAAGGAATCACCCTTTGCAGTTTACACTCTCACTGATGGACACAAACGAAGATTTTATTTTAAGATTCATCATTCTGCAATTGACGGGGGTGCTGCATATTTACTTGGACATGTACTTTTTACGATATTACGAGGTGAAGAACCTTTGGGCCCTACCGAAGGACCTGAAACGAAAAAAGAGCTCTATGATATCACCCTTCCAGATGATTTTTTCGAGCAAAGGATGCAAAAGGCCCTGAAAGATAAAACCCTTAAACCAGGGACACAAGAAAAAGAAGGAGGCTCTAAACTTTTCAATGGGGTATATAAAGGTAAACATATGATTAGCCCCCCAAGCAAAGACAACCAGGCAGAATGGTACGCACTCTTTACACCTCCTGATAAAGTAACGCTGTCTAACTTGAATGGAAAGATGATATCAGCTGTTTTGGAGGCCTTAAAAAAATTAAACCCCGGGCTAGAAAATAAAAGATTTCAGTCATTTGTCCCAGTTAATCTCAGGTATCTCATGCCGGAACTAATAAAGGCAGCAGACTTAACCGGACTGATAGCAATAGAATTAGATAAGTATTTTAATGTGCCCATTACGGAAAGGATTGCTTCTATAAATAACGATATTAAAGAACAAATAAAAGATGGTTGGGCCATATCAAAACCCTTACCCATACTCGATTGGATTCCCATAAGACTATTGACGGCCTTAATATTTATCATCCGGAAGATCGCCTTTTATAGGAAAACATCTCCATATTATTTCTATTTCTCAAATATATACACATTTGAGATGAGCAACTTTTCCACCGAGAGTTTTAAGGCAGATCGGCTCTTTGCAATAACCAGTTTGCATATTTGTTGCCCCCTTTCTATTATTATGTCAACTCACGATAACGGGGTAGAATTGGCATGTATTACAGATACAGATAAAAAAGGCCTTGGTGAGTTTGTAAATGTTTTAAAGAAAGAGATTGCTTCTTTAGAAAAAGAATTAAAAACATAATAAAAAATGTGAATATGTGGGAGCTAATGCACTAATTCAGTTATCTTACGCATGAAATATATTATATTCATACAATGTACAAGATTAGCTTGTCTCACATCTATCGCCCCGAAATAGGTAGGCAGTGTTCCATTAGTCCATATATAATGCAAAAACAAATCTTATAAAAGTTTTCAAATTGAGTTGGCATCTGATTTGCTGATATATTTGTGCGGGAAACGTTTGAATTATAGATAAATGGCTAAAGGTCAAGGGATTAAGATGTTAGGCTTGGTAATAATGTGCTATCAAATAGAAGACAATGCTCACTATTGATATTTAAGGAGGATATTAAATAATGTCCGATAAAAAATATCGTAGAAATCTCTTTTTAAATGAGAAGCTCTCGCTGGCGTTCTCACAACAGGGATCGCCCATGGCGTATGTCGTGATTATTGAGGGGATAGGGGGTATCTCTGACGAAACCATAAATGAGGCCTTACGAAAGCTATCCATGCTCTATCCTGTTTTACGTTCAAAAATCTCTGGCTGTCTAAAAAACCTTCACTGGGAAGAATCAGATCACTTCCCTCGGTTTATTCGTATGGGAACCATTACATCACCTTTCAACGACTGGCCTTCTCCGGAAGAAAAAAAGATGTTCCGGAAGAAGATGGATCTCAAAAAGGAACCACCTGTTGCGGCCTACTCTCTTTCTGATGGCCAGAAGCTGAGGTTGTATTTCAAGGTTCATCATACGGTAATGGATGGGGCTGCTACCTACTTGCTTATACATGAATTTTTTAAGATCCTACGTGATGAAGAACCTCTAGGCCCTACTGAAGGACCTGAAACGATAAAAGAACTCTTTGCTACTACCCTTACAGATGATTTCTTTGAGCAAAGGAGGCAAGATGCCCTGAAAGATAAAGGCCTTAAATCAGGGACCCAAGAAAAAGAAGGAGGTTCTAAATTCTTCAATGGGGTATATGAAGGTGAACATATGATTAGTCCACCAAGCAGAGACAACAATGTAGAATGGCTCTCACTCTTGATACCCTATGATAAAATAACTTTGTCAAAATTGAATGGGAAGCTAATATCTGCTGTTATGGAGGCCTTAAAGAAGTTAAACCCCGAGCTAAGAAATAAAAGGTTTCAATCTTTTGTACCGGTCAATCTCAGATATCTCTTGCCGGGACTAAGAAAGGCGTCAAACCTAACAGGGGTGATAGCAGTAGAATTAGATAAGTATTTTGACGTGCCTATTAAGGAAAGGGCTGTTTCTATAAACAACGATATTAAAGAACAAGTAAAAAATGGTCGGGCCATATCAAAACCTCTACCCATACTTGATTGGATACCCTTAAAACTATTGACTGTCTTAACGTATATCTTTCGGAAAATTGCCTTTTATAGAAGGATATCTCCATATTACTTCTACTTCTCAAATGTAGGCAGAGTGGAGCTAAACAACGTATCTACCGAGAGTTTTAAGGCCGAGCGGATCTTTGCGGTAACAACTATGCACATTTATTGCCCTTTCTCTATTTTAATGCTAACCCACGATAACGGGGTAGAATTGACATGTATTACAGATACAGATAAAAAAGGCCTTGGTGAGTTTATAAATCTGTTAGAGAAAGAGATTGCTTCTTTAGAAGAAGAATTAAAGACATAAGGAGAAAAATGTGAATATGTGGGATATTATGGTGGTTGGCGCTGGTTTTGCCGGGGTTGTGTCGGCTGAAAGACTGGCGTCCCAGGGACAAAAGGTCTTACTTATAGAGAAGAGACCCCATATCGGGGGGAACTCTTATGATTGTTATGACGGGAATGGGATTTTGATTCATCTGTATGGCCCACATATATTCCACACAAAATACAAAGAAGTATGGGATTACCTTTCCAGATTTACTGTGTGGAGACTATATACACACAGGGTCCTGGCGCACATAGACGGGATAAAGGTGCCGCTTCCCTTTAATCTGAATACCATGGAGGCATTGTTCCCACAATCCCTGGCGTCCAGGCTTGAAGATAAACTTATATCAACCTTTGGGTATGGCACAAGGGTCCCTATACTGGAGATGCTGGAACACAAGGATAAGGACATCAAATTTCTTGCTGAATTTGTATATGATAAGGTTTTTTTGAACTATACAGTAAAGCAGTGGGGAATAAGGCCGGAAGAGATAGATCCTTCGGTCACAGCGAGGGTTCCTGTTCTTATAAGCAGGGATGATAGATATTTCCAGGATCCATATCAGGGGATACCAGTTAATGGGTATACAAAGACGTTTGAGAGGATGCTTGATAATCCCAACATCAATATTATGCTCAATACAGATTACAAGGATATTGTAGATCACACTGGATTTAAGAAGATGATATATACGGGCCCAATCGATTACTTTTTTGATTACAAGAATGGTAAACTACCGTACAGATCAATAAACTTTGATTTTAAGACCATGGATATGGAGCAGTTCCAAGAGGTGGCAGTCGTCAATTATCCTAACGACTATGAATTCACCAGGATAACAGAGTCCAAGCACCTGACAGGCCAAAAACACAAGGCAACAACTATAGTCAAGGAGTTTCCAGAAGACTATGATCCTGACAAAAATGTGCCGAGTTATCCTGTTCATAGACCAGAGAACATAAAGATTTATGAGAGGTATAAAAATGAGGCAGAACGTATAGACAATGTAACGTTCCTTGGACGCTTGGCAGAATATAGATATTACAATATGGACGAGGTGATAGAAAAAGCATTGAAAGGGTGTGATATTTTAGATAAACAGATAAGTTAATAATAGAAAGAAACACCTAGTAGACAACAAAGGTTTATTGGCTCATAAATTTGATTTTTAAAGAGGATACAAATGTTTGGCAAAAGATATTGCAGAAGACTCTATTATGATGAGAAAGGGTGGGTAGCCTTACAACAAACGGGGCTTCCTTTATTCTTCCATTTGATTATTGAAGGCACAGGTGACATACCAGATAAAGCAATGAATAATGCATTAAAAGAAGTATCCTTACTCTATCCCATATGCCGTTCAAGACTTTCTGGTTATCTAAAAAATCTCAGATGGGAAGAATCAGATAGATATCCGTCTTTTATACGCATGGGATCCACCACATCTCCTTTTGGTAACTGGCCTGTAGATGAAGAAAAAAAAGTGCTCAAAGCAGAATTGAACCTCAAGAAAGGACCATGTTTGGGAGGTTACTCTCTATATGATGGTCAAAGACGCAGATTCTATTTCAAGGCACATCATTCTTCAATGGATGGGCTTAGTATCCATTTTATAGTAAAAGACCTCTTTAGGATATTAAGGGGAGAGAAGCCTATGGGTTCTACTGAAGGTCCTGATACTAAGGATGAACTCTATAAAGCCATCCTTCCTGATGACTTTTTTGAGAAAAGGAGACAAGCGGCTCTAAGAAACAAAGATCAAAAAACAAATGAAATAATAGAAGGAGGATCTTCATTATTTGGTGGAGCATATGAAGGAAGTCATCTGATTAGCCAGCCAAGCAAAGACAAACAGATGCAGGTTTACACGATGTTAATACCGTGGGATAGGATTAGTCCATCTAAGTTAAATGCCAAAATGATAGTTGCTATTATGGAGACTTTCAAAAAAAGAAACCCTGATTTAAAAAACAAGAGATTCTTAGCCTGGCTTCCTGTTGATCTTAGAAAATTTTTGCCAGGCTTAAGGAATGCCTCTAATCTCACAGGGATTATCCCTATAGAACTAAATAAATACCTTGATATTCCTTTAGTAGATAGGGTTTCTCTCATGCAAAAGTGTATTTTGGAGAAGGTAAATGACCATTCAGGGGTAATGGATCCTGCACCCATAATTGACTGGCTCCCAGTTAAGCTTATAAGTGCCATAGCATTTTTTTATTGGAAAATTACCTTCTATAAAAGAAAATTCCCATATCATTTTACTCTCACAAACCTAGGAAGAAACAAGCTTAGCGAGTTTTCTACCAAAGATTTTAAGGCAGAGCGCATCTTAACGATACAAGGGTTCCCAATAAAAGTTCCCCTAGTTGCCTTGTTAACAACTCATGACAACGGGATAGAATTAACATGTAACACTGATACTGACAAAGATCCCTTTGCTGAATTTATAGATCAATTGGAAGAAGAGATATACTCTTTGGAAAAACAACTCTCCTCAAGAGCGGCCAGTGATTAAAGGAGATTACTGTTTGACCCCCTCTTCTAAAAATAGGCACAAAGTCTAAAGAACAAAGGTGCTTTATGTGCGCATTTTCGTGGAATGCACATGCCTTTATACCAAATTGCAATCAAGTCATTGCGAGGAGCTTTAGCGAAGCAATCCCTAATTATCTGTAATCAATGGGGCTGCTTCGCCGGCCACCACAAATATAGGCGGACCCCTCGCAATGACGGAGTAGATAATTATGCAAAGGTCTCAGCCCTTTACTGATTTGTGCCTGATTTGTGCATGCCGCTATAGTTACTCAATATATTCCGGAAGATCCTTGATATCTTCTATTGTTATGGGCGCGCCTTCTTTTCTCTGAACCGGTTTCTGGGTGTCTGCCAGATAAAGGATCAAATCTGCTCCGGTTCTGGCTCCGCCACACCCTTTATATGAATGCATAATCCCCTCTGCTGCCCTGGTATATTTGGGATACTTAAGTAGTTGAATTATATCCCTTCGAATCCTCCATGCTGTGGCCTTCTGGGGGTCAAGCCGTATACCCGCTCCATTATAGGCCATCCTTTGCGCCATCTCAATTCTATCTCCACCAAGGGCCACCACAAGCATAGGCTTTCCCTGAAGCAGGGCCTCGTTAATTGTTAAGACCCCCCCGTGGGTTACCACAACACTTGCTTTGGGTATAAGCTTGATCTGTGGGGCATATTCAACCACTATGAAATTTGAAGGGATTTCTCCAAATTCATCTATAGAGTGCCCCTTCCCTACTGCCATGACTACCTGAATGGGATATGGGAAATTATCTTCAGCTAAAGCCTTTAATGTATTTTTATAAAACTTTTTATACTTGTCATAATACATGGTTCCTGTCGCAACATAGATCAGAGGGCGACTTTCATCCAGTCTTTCCCAGGGGAAATCAGGGAGTTGGTCTTCATCCGGTTCCAAAACAGATGGCCCTATATAAAAGATTTCAGGAACAAATAACTTACGAGGATATTCAACTTTATCTGTTGTAAAAAACATAAACAAATATGGAGAGACCCCTCTGAGAAAATGTGTCTTCCACGCAGGATCAGCTGTCTTCAATACCTTTTTTAGACTCAGATATACCTTAAACACAAATGGCACAGTACGACAAAGATATAGTATCAACTTCAAGCGATTGAGCCTGGGGGTATTGAAATCCCACCCTGTTCCCATAGGAGGGATATCCTTCTCAAGATAGAAAAGGGGGATCCCACTGCCATGAGCATAAGGGACATTAAACTTCACAGCAATTGGTACAGCAAGTAAATCTACGATATCAATATATACCACATCCGGCCTAAATGATTCAAATGCATCTGTCAGCTCTTGGAATATATCCTCAATAACTTCACGTGTGAAAACTTTAGCAGCATTATAACACCATTCATAAACGCCCTTCTCAAATGCGACTTTATCCATAGCGGCCTGATACTTATCTCGGGGATAAAAATCATGCACACCAGCTTTCCTTAGCATTGGTTCTACAGAGCTTCCAGTGCAATAACCAACCCTGTGCCCCTTTGCTATTAAATGCTTTGCTATTGCAAGTGAAGCAGCTGCATGACCATATAAACCCGGTACCGCAAACAAAATCCTGTGTTTTTTCTCCATAACAACCCCTCCCGAATCTATTCTTTTCTACTTGCTATGCATATTTAATACACAGTGGCTCGATCTCTTATAAACTATGGCATCATGCCATATTCCCGACATTTTTACGACTGCTATAAGTAGCGTTACCTTACCTCAAATGGAAATATTTTTCCAAAAAAAGGAAAAATGTTTCTTCCTGGGCGCTTAAGAATTTGGCATCGACAAAAAATTGTCGATGTATGGGTACTATAATGTATTTATTGATAATAATATATGGCATGGATAATAACATATGGCAATATCTATTCCCCCTTTGATGACATCCCCCTAACCCCCTTCAAAGGGGGACTTTACCACCACCCACTATTTATTCCCCCCTTGAGGGGGGCGGGGGGGTGTTCCGCCTATATCTGTGGCAGACAACGAAGCAATCTAATAACTTCAGGTGGTTATGCTCCACGAGATTGCTTCGCTAAAGCTCGCAATGACGCCGTTTTAAACTTTTTACGAGTGTATTATATTTTTCTTTTGAAGATATAAGATGAGATTCTCAACACATTGGTCCAGAGAAAGATTATCAGTCTCAAGGATAAGTTCCGGCTTCTCTGGCTCCTCATAAGGATCTGAAATACCAGTAAATTTCTCTATCTCTCCACTTAGTGCCTTTTCATACAGCCCGTTGGGGTCACGTCTTTTGCACTCTTCTAAGTCGCATTTCACATGTATTTCCAAAAACCGATCGGTTGGAAATAATGACCTTACGAATGCCCTGTCTGCTCTATATGGTGATATGAAAGAGCATGCGACAATATTTCCATGTTCAAAAAAGAGATGCGCAGTCTCTCCTGCCCTTCGGATATTCTCGGACCTTTCTTTTTGAGAGAACCCCAGGTCACTGCAAAGACCATGACGCAAGTTGTCACCATCTAAAACTATTGTCTGGCAACCCATTTTAAATAATTTTCCCTCAAGCACTTTGGCAATCGTTGATTTACCCGAGCCGGAATATCCTGTAAACCATAATACTACTGCCTTATGCCTGTTCCTATCCTCCCTCGTACCTCGGGGAATATTCCACCCCCTCCAGACAATATGGGGGGATTTTTTCTGTGCCCCTTCCTCAATGCTTACATCCTCAAGAACGTTTTCAACGGTCTTTGCCACACCCCTTATCATCCCCGCAGCAACTGTATTATTTGTAAGAGGGTCTATGAGAATAAAGCTCCCTGTTTTAGAATTGACGTTAAACGGATCAAAAAATATGGGCAGAGATGTCTTTAGCTCCACCCTGCCAATGTCGTTGAGTTCAAATGTATCGGTTGTCTGCCTGTGAAGGGTATTCATATCTATTTTATACGACAACTTTGTAATAAAGGCCCTTAAATCTTTTGTGGTATGTTTAAAGATATAGGGGGAGTCTTTTACCATTGGCTTTTCGTCCATCCAGCATATCATGGCCTCAAAATGATTGCCTGCCTGAGGAAGATTGTGTGTACGAACAATCATATCGCCCCTGCTCACATCGATCTCATCATGTAAGGTGAGCACTATAGACTGCCCTGCAAAGGCCTCCGGTAATTCACCATCATAGGTAATGATTGATTTAACCCTGCTATTCTTGCCTGAGGGTAATACCACAATCTCTTCTTCAGGGCTGATTGTACCGGATGATATTCTCCCTGCATACCCCCTAAAATCAAGATGGGGTCTGATTACATACTGGACAGGAAATCTAAAATCAACCAGGTTTTTGTCTGCAGCTACATGGGCATTTTCCAGATAGTGCAAAAGCGAGGGGCCATCATACCAGGGCATTCGATTACTTTTGCGCACAACATTATCGCCCTTGAGGGCTGAAACAGGAATAAACATAATATCATGGATATTCAGCTTTGCAGAAAATTCTTCGTATTCTGTCATGATCTCCTGATAGACCTCCTCTGAATAATCAACAAGATCCATCTTATTTATAGCGACAATCATATGGGGAATCTGGAGAAGGGAAACGAGAAAGCCGTGTCTCTTGGACTGAGTCAACACACCATTTCTCGCATCAATCAAGATAATTGCAAGTTCTGAATTAGATGCACCTGTCACCATGTTGCGGGTATACTGGACATGTCCGGGCGAATCCGCGATAATAAACTTCCGAGTGGGGGTTTCGAAATATATGTGTGCAACATCAATGGTAATGCCCTGCTGTCTTTCTGCGGAAAGTCCATCAAGCAAAAGGGCAAGGTCTACATCATCATAGCCTTTCTTTTTTGATGTTTTCTCTATGGCAGCATACTGGTCCTCAAAGATAGAGTTTGTCTCATATAAAAGCCGGCCTATAAGCGTAGATTTGCCATCGTCCACACTGCCGGTAGTGACAAGACGAACTAAGGTCTTTTCTTTGTCTCCCATTAAAAATACCCCTGCTTCTTTTTGTCTTCCATTGCGGAATCGCCCGTAGTATCGATAAGACGATTTTCCCTTTCCGATTTTTTGACCTCATCCACCTCTTTAATGATATCATCAAGCGTTGTTGCAGAAGACTCTATCGCCCCGGTACAAGGCACACAGCCCAATGTCCTAAATCGACACATCACTGTCTCGGTTTGATGATTTTCAATTTCAGAATGTGTATTATTATTCTCCTTGGAGTAATATGAAATTGGAATTAATCTGTTGTTTTTCCTTATGATCTCCCGCTTTTTTGCAAAATAGAGAGGCACTACCGGGATATTTTCGAGTTTAATGTACTGCCATATGTCATGCTCGGTCCAATTACTCAAAGGAAACACACGAACACTTTGTCCTTCATTTATCCATGCATTATAAAGATCCCAAAGCTCCGGACGCTGGTTCTTGGGATCCCACTGGCCAAATTCATCCCTGAGAGAGAACACGCGTTCCTTGGCCCGTGATTTTTCCTCCTCCCTCCTGGCCCCACCAAAAGCAGCATCAAACCCATGCTTTTTCAAAGCATCCAGCAGGGCCTGGGTTTTTAAGTATGCACAACATTTCTCAATCCCCATCTTTAAGGGATGACACCCCTTGGCAATCCATTCCTCATTACGCTCTACAATAAGCTTTGCCCCAATTTCTTTGCAGAATTTATCACGAAACTCGTACATCTCCGGAAATTTATAGCTGGTATCGACATGCATGAGAGGGAAAGGAAATTTTGCAGGATAAAATGCCCGCTGAGCCAGCCTCACCATTACACTGGAATCCTTTCCTACAGAATAGAGCATGACCGGATTCTTAAACTCAGCCGCCACCTCTCGCATGATATAGATTGATTCTGATTCCAGCTCTTTAAGATATGAAAGCCTGTACGGACTCATATTTTTCCCCTACCTTTCCAAAACGTATGCCCAAACTCAGAACCAAGTCTTTATAAGTGTCCATGCTCCCAAGGTGATAATCAAGATGCCGAGAATATAGTGCATATTTGTTTTTCTACTTAAAATTCTTGTGGTAAAGGCCCCAAAGGGGGCTACAAGTATTGAACCAAGCAGTAATGCAATTATGAGCTCCCACTGCAACATCTTTGGTGAAAACATGTAATGAAAGAAGGATGATACAGGCATACTTAGTATGGGCCCTTGAAGCTCCTTGACTGTTCTTCCAATAATGTAAGTAAAAAAGCCACATATACAAATCGGCGCTTCAGCTAAGGTTGTCACCCCGATTGCTGCTTTATGCTTATATCCTGCAAGAATCTGCCCTCCAGTCACAACAGGACCAAACCCTCCACCGGAAACACCCTTATTGAATGCGCTTAATATACCGACCCCTGCCATCTTTCTAAATGAAAAGGCAAAAGGCTTATTGCGCAAAACAAAAATCCCCATCACGGATACAAGAAGGCCAATATAGGTTCTCAAAACCAGTTTCGAGATATTAATGGAAACCAGGGCTCCACACACAGTTGCAATAAGCCCAAAGCCGGCGATAACTAGAACAATTTTTAAATCCATAGAGTTTTTACTAAATGAAACATTTTCAAATTGATGGTGAAAGACCGAAGCCGATAACCCCCCAAAGGCCTGTGAAAGTAATACTGCAGGAACTACTACTAAGGGATCAAAGCCTAGAATTAGGAGTGTGGGGGTCAGGATTGTTCCATATCCCATGCCGAGCGATGAGTCTATAAACTCGCATGCAAATGCAAAAATAAATAATGCCAAAAAAATCCCAACAGTTATTTCCATACGCTAATCCTTTCTCACAATCTATTAATAATCAGCTTTCTTGTTAAAGATACCTGCCAATATATAATAACTTGTGTTTTTTCTCCACAAAATCTACTCCTTTAAGAAACAATCATCTTCCGGTGCATATCTAGTGCCAAGAAACTCAAAACATCCTTTAGCATGGCAACATATCAGCTTTGTGCTTGTTATAATGATTTTTATCCCTCTTCGCATGGAAATATTTTTCCAAAAAAATGAAATGTTTTTCTTTTTACACATAATAATTCTTTACTTTAATCTCTTCAGCGTCAATAGATTTAAGACAAAGAGACAGGTGAAGTATGTGATTTTATATCTATTGATGCAGTCGTAAAAAGTAACTGATCATGTCATTGCGAGGAGCGTAGCGACGAAGCAATCTAATAATATCATATGGTTATACTCCACGAGATTGCTTCGCTAAAGCTCGCAATGACACGTTTCTAGACTTTTACGAAATTGTCATCTCTTTACTTGCAATATCTATCTAGTGCAAAAAAACATAATTTGTAAAAAATTGGTTGCTCTGGTATAATTCCCCCCATTAAGAAGAGAGTCTTAGAATGGAAAATTTACTATAAATGATTTAAGGGAGAAAATATGAATAATACTAACATTAAAATTCCGAAAAAAGGCATGGATAAAAAAGCTGTTTTGGATATTATGAAGAGTTACAGCAAGGATGATGCAAACTACAGGGATGCCAAGACATGGAGTCTTGTGTATTATATAGGGGAGGAGCATACCCAGTTTTTAAAAGAGGCATATGGCCTGTATTTTTCTGAGAATGGGCTGAATCCCATGGCCTTTCAGAGTCTCAAGAGGTTTGAGTCTGAGGTGATTCGTATGACTGCAAGCATGTTGAATGGGGATAAAGATGTGGTTGGTTCCATGACATCCGGCGGGACAGAGAGCTGTCTGCTGCCTGTAGCGACTTACCGTGATCTTGCCAGGTCCAAGAGAAGACTATGGATCACAAAACCGGAGATGATAGCACCTGAGTCTATTCATCCTGCCTGGAAAAAGGCTGCGCATTATTTTGATGTGAAAATAATTCATGCCCCCCTTGATAAAAATTATCGGGTTGATGTGGGGGCGGTAAAAAGGCTGATCAATAAAAATACCATAATGCTTTTAGGTTCTGCTCCATCATATCCTCATGGGGTTATTGATCCTATCGAGGAGTTAGGGGCCATTGCTTTAGAGAATAACATCCCGCTCCATGTTGATTCATGCTTGGGGGGATTTATACTGCCATTTGTTGAAAAGCTTGGATATGATATCCCTGCCTTTGATTTCAGGGTGCCTGGGGTGACATCTATCTCTGCGGATGTGCATAAATATGGGTATAGCGCAAAAGGCGCATCCACTGTCTTATACAGAAATATGGATTACATGAGACATCAGATTTATGTATATACCGACTGGTCCGGTGGGATCTATGCCTCTGCAGGTATGCTGGGTACAAGGCCTGGTGGGGCAATTGCAGCAGCATGGGCATCAATGAAGGCCCTGGGTGAAGATGGCTATCTTGAGAAGACTAAAATCGTGATGGAGACAACAAAAAAGATCATGGATGGGATAAGATCAATCCCGGAACTTGAGATCGTTGGCAACCCTGATATGAGCGTGTTTGCATATAAGTCTCGCTCTAAAAACCTGAATATCTACGCAGTTGGCGATCAAATGGAAGAAAAGGGATGGAACATTGATCGCCTGCAGAAACCAAAGGCTTTGCATGCAATGGTAACGCCTTTACATGAAAAGGTGATAGATGAATATATATCCGACCTTAAAAAATCTGTTGAGTATGTAAGAGGTAAGCCGGGCCTTGCCTCAAAGGGGAATGCTGCCATGTATGGGATGATAGCAAATGTGCCTTTGAGGGGGATGATAAAGAAAGAGGTGCTCAAGATGATGGAGGATATGTACGGCCCTGAAGGTAAGATGCCGGGCCTCGCAAGTGGTGGGCCAGGTGAAGAGAAGGAGCCCCTGTTTATGAAAGTCGCGTCAAGGGCTTTAAACGCCATAGATAGGTTTCGAAAGGAGAAGTAATACTACTTATACCAAGTCATTCAATCAAGTACTTTCGAGGTTGTCAAAAGCGAGCGTAGCGAAGCAATCTAAGGATGAGATTGCTTCGTCGCTAAAGCTCCTCGCAATGACATTAATTGCAACTTGGTATTATCCAAAATTATTTGCGCAGGAGGAATAAATGATTAACTTGAAAAATATCCCATCAACTAAAGAAGCCCTGGATTCATATGAGACAGAAAACATATTCCACTCCTGGTCTTATCAGCCTACCCAATCTCCTTTGCGGGTAGTCTCTGCAAAGGGTGTTCGGTTTACCACCGAAGATGGAAGGCAGCGTCTGGACTTCAGCTCCTGCTTTGTGAGTCATAACATCGGGCATCAGGATCCAAGGGTGGTGGATGCAATCTGTGAACAGGCGCATACACTGTGCTCTTTTGCGCCAAGCATGTCAACAAGGCCAAGGGCACTTCTGGGAAAGATGCTCCAACAGATTACGCCCGGTGATCTCTCCCGTTCTTTTATCTCCCTTGGCGGGACAGAGGCCAATGAAGCTGCAGTAAAGATCTGCCACCAGTATACAGGCCGCCGTAAGATACTCTCAAGGTATCGGAGTTATCATGGGGGAACAGCCACATCCATGTCACTTTCTGCTGGAGATGCCAGGAACTGGGCGCAGGTTTTAGGTGGGACGGAATTGGTCAGTGTCCCGCAGCCATATTGTTATCGCTGCATGTTTGGTAAAAAATATCCCGAGTGTGATCTCCAGTGCGTAAAATACATAGACGAAGTGATTGAATTAGAGGGTGGCGGCGATAAAGTGGCTGGTATTATCTGTGAGCCGGTGACCGGCGCCAACGGCATTATCGTGCCCCCAAAAGAATATTTCCCCATGCTCAGAAAGGTCTGCGACAAGTGGGGAATCCTAATGATCGCAGATGAGGTCATGAGCGGATTCGGCCGCACAGGCAAATGGTTTGCCATGGATCACTGGGGAGTGGTGCCTGATATCATGACTATGGCAAAAGGCTTAACAGGCGCGTATGTGCCGCTTGGGGCTACTATTGTCAAAAAGCACATAGGAGACCGTTTTAAAGAGCAGTTTTTCAGCCACGGAGCCACCTATGCAGGACATGCCCTTGGCTGCGCAACCGCACTAAGGGTGATACAAATCTACCAGGAAGACAAACTCATCGAGAATTCCGAGAAGATGGGCAAATACCTCCTTGAAAAGGCGATGGAGCTTAAAGCGAAACATCCATGCATCGGCGATGTCCGCGGGCTCGGGTTGTTTGTAGGTTTAGAGCTGGTAAAAAACCGCAAGACAAAAAAACCCATAATGCCTCTGGACGCAAAGATTCGCCCGGGCATAAATCCCAAGCTTGAGGTGGCAAAAAGGCTTGGCGAACTGGGGATGATAGCCATGGCAGCAAACCCGGGCAATGTCATTGCTATGGCGCCTGCCCTTATCGTCACCAAGGATGAGATCGATGAGGGGATCGGCATCATGGACAAGGCCCTCGAGAAGGGGGATACATATTATCAAGGGTAGATTCCCTTGAAATATTAAGGGGCTGATATGGAAAAGATAAATGTCGGTATTATCGGGTGTGGACGTATCTCAGATCTTCACTACCTTGGTTATGAGAATAATAAAGAGGCCAGAATATATGCGGTCTGCGATCTAAACCCTGAGGTGGCTGAGGCCAGGAAAAGCCAGTGGAATGCAGAAAAATCATACACTGACTTCAAAGAATTATTATCCGATCCCAACATAGATGCCGTCGAGGCCCTCACCCCTCACAGGTTACATGCCCCGGTGGTGATAGAAGCCGCCAGGGCAAATAAGCATATAGCAGTGCAAAAGCCCATGACCATAAGCCTTGATATCGCTAAACAAATGCTGGCAGAGACAAAAAAGGTCAAAAAGATCTATAAGGTGACCGAGCCCTATGCCTTTTACCCACCCATTGCGCTTGCCAAAGACATAATAGATAGTGGTGAGATTGGTGAACCCATTGGCATCAGGATCAAATTCATCGGCGGCACTTCCGGGGGCTGGAAGGTGCCGGCTTCCTGTTGGGAATGGCGGATAAAAGACAATGCTGAAAATCAAGGTATGCAGGGCCTTCAAACCTTTGACCACGGTCATCACCTCTGGTCTACCGCATGGTTTCTGCTAGGTGACGTAGAAAGGGTTGCAAGCTGGATTGATTATGCTGATGGAATTATTGATTGTCCTTCTGTAATTATGTGGAAATACAAAGACAGCAAGAAGTACGGTGTGTGTGAGTATGCGCAAGCTGCAGATTTACATATCCCATCAAAATATTATACAAATGACGAATGGTTTGAGATAACCGGAAACCGCGGTATTATCTTTATCCATCGATGCACAGGCAATATCCATGAAGGCCCCGGGGTGAGCCTTTTCAATGGGAAGGGATGGAAACACTACACAGATGTAAAGACTGACTGGGCTCAAGGTTTTATTGGTGCGACTAATAACTTCATTGGTTCTATTCAAGGACGAGAGACCCCGCTCCTTTCTGGTGACCAGGGGTATGAAATACTACGATTTTCTCTGGCTATTCAAAGGGCGGCCAGATTAAGGCGGGAGGTTTATTTAGATGAGATGGACAAGCGTTTCCCGTCCTTTTATACATGGAGAAGAAAACGCATGGAGAAGAAAAAAACCGCAGCAGAAAGAATATCCGTGTCCCTTTCTGATTCCGGAAAAGATCTTTCTAAATATGCCCCGCAGGCAAGATCTTTAACAGAGCAACTGATGAATCAATTCAACCCCGATGCTGCCAAAGGATGGGAGTCTGTGATTGGACTTCATCTGGAGGCCGACGGGGGCATAGAAGATGAGATGTTCGGGCTGTTTATAAAGGAAGGAAAAGCAATTCTCAAATATGGTGCATTGCCTGAAGACGCAAAATTTATCTTGAGGTTGCCGGCAGGGACATGGGCGGCAATCCTGTCAGGTAAAGAAAGACTCGAAGAAGCCCTCCTCCAGGGGAAAATCAAGATGGAAGGGCAGGCCGAAGAAGGCCTGAAGCTTAGGGCTGCCTTCCAATTATAAGATCAGTACATGAATTTAGCCAAAAATGTTTGAAATTTTAAGCATCCGGAATTCAGGAGTCAGAATGATTGACAAAAGCAAGCCGAATTATCTATCAAGAGTCCCCCCTTCCTTAACATCCCCCTAACCTCCTCTGAAGGGGGCATAGGAAAATTCCCCCTTTGAAGAGGGGCAGAGAAAAATTCCCCCTTTGAAGAGGGGCAGAGAAAAATTCCCCCTTTGAAGAGGGGCAGAGAAAAATTCCCCCTTTGAAGAGGGGCAGAGAAAAATTCCCCCTTTGAAGGGGGGCAGAGAAAAATTCCCCCTTTGAAGGGGGCTAGGGGGATGTTACCTCCGAAAGGAGAAATATATCGCCATATGTTATTATCAACAAATGCAAGATAGTACCCATACATCGATAATCTTTTGCCGATGTTAGGCGCCTAAGCCCCTAATTCAGCCTGTACCCTGTTCAGACCCTTACATGAACTGATCAATCCGAGAGCTTCTCTAATGCCTCTTTGCCTGTCATACCGATATTAACCCCATATAAAGACGCCTTTTTAGTTAAATCCACGATCCTTGCCGATAAAAGATCATCCGCAGTCTTTAAGGGTCTTTCCGGCGTTCCCTTAGCTACTGCAATGGCCGCTCCAAATTCCTCCATAACAGCCATGTCCACAATGCCACATGAAACCAGCCCCTTTTTTGTAACAATCATAACAAACTGGCCATCTTCCCATGATACAGCAAGCTCAAGTGCAGGGGCATTGTTTGAAACCAGAGGTTCTACCTTTATTGCCATGCCATCCTCCTTTCTCTTATCTGAGCTAGTATGACATACTATTTATATGAAAACAGGCACAAAATTTTGTAGGGGGCTTTTGCCCTCATCGGCCTTGACTGAGATAGAAGTATTAGATAAGTTATGCCTACTATACGGTTATGAAAATAAGAGATATCATAGAAATTATTGAAAATGATGGTTGGTATCGAGTACATCAAAAGGGAAGCCATCAACAATACAAGCATCCAGAAAAGAGAGGACGCGTAACTATTGCTGGCCATCCTGGTGATGATTTGGCCATTGGAACTTTAAGTAGTGTATTCAAACAAGCCGGGATAAAGAAGCCAAAAAAATAAGGAGAATGAAATGAGAAGGTTTTTAATAGTGATAGAAAAAGCCAATGGTAATTATTCTGCATATTCCCCTGATCTTCCCGGTTGCATTGCAACAGGTAAAACAAAGGACCAAGCTGCAAGAAATATGCATGCGGCAATAGAATTGCATATCAAAGGATTAAAAGAAGATCACGAGCCTATTCCTAAATCACATGCTTCAGCAGAATATATTGCGGTATTATAAAAGAGCAGGCCAACAATTCAATGCACCAGACTACAAACAAACCGGCTCCTGACAAAGGGGGTCAGGTCTCAACATTTGACATTGGGTAAGGTTTCTGGTTTTTACCACTATGGCAAGGCCCTTAAGGTTGTGTTTTGAAGGTGCTGTCTATCACGTAACAGCAAGAGGAAACAGAAAAGATAGCATCTCTTATGAAGAATAGAAAGGCCTTAGGTTGTGGCGGGGAATTGAGTTTGAGAAAAAGAGGGGAGATGGTTTGATAAAAGAATAGCCCTGCTGGTCGTGCTGTAGGCAAAAGGGGAAACCCTGGAAGCATTGCGGAAGAAAACTCCCAGCCTAGCAACTTGAGCAAGATGTTAAATAAAAAATTTGACTTAATACTATTTATCTTATAATGTATACACTCCGAAACAACGAAAAGGGATTAAGGAGGTTGATAATGTCTAGTACTTTGAGAAATTTTGTTGATGGCGCGGGATCAACCATTGATATTTGTCCATCCAATGTTTCTCCTAAACGCAGATTATATACTCCACCCTCTTCTGGTTATGAGGCATTGCGTAATGATTTTATCAAAATAGGACGTGATTTAAAGCAGGCTTTTGGTAATGAGCAAGAAAAGCTCGCGAAAAAATAAAAACACTGTCCCAACATCTCCCAAACAAGATGATAACGTACACGTTCAACAAAGCGTTGAGTTTAGTGGACCATTACCCCCACCTTCCATTCTAGCAAAATATGAACAAATAAATCCAGGATTTGCTAATAGAATTGTTTCCCTTGCCGAAAGCGAAGCAGAACACCGCCGTGACCTTGAAGAGAAGATGGTCGCTGCAGATATAGAAACATTAAAGCAATCAGTCAATGAAAGGCGCCTTGGCCAGATTTTCGCATTTGCCATAGGAACAATAAGAATAATTTCTGGTACATACGCTGCTATACATGGCGCACAAATAGCTGGCAGTTTCATCGGTACTGGAGGTGTTATTGGGTTGGTCTCTGTATTTATTTATGGGAGAAAAGAAAAGCCACCTCAAAAAGAAAATAACCAAAAATAAGCACTAGTTTTTTCCTCCGGGAAAACCTGGACAATTCCAAAAACAGAACTTGAGCGGAAGGAAAAGAGAGAAATAGAGCTCGGAGAGCTGCAGAAAAGGCTTTTTTTGTCTATAGTGGAAATCAGGAAGTGTATACGCGATATGTGTATAGATGCCGGCATTTTTCTACAAAAATGACTTCAATTTTATGATATATTACCAAAGGGAGAAAAATCATGCTTCTGCTGGGATATGACATCGGAAGTTCATCAATAAAGGCAACATTAATGGAGGCTGAAACAGGAAGGGTTGTTGCATCTGAAATATCCCCTGAGACAGAAATGGAGATCACCGCAAATAAATCCGGCTGGGCTGAGCAGGATCCTGAAGTGTGGTGGGATAATGTAATATCAGCAACAAAAAAGATAAAATCAAAGGCAGGAAGCGCTGTCGACGGGATCAGTTCAATCGGCATTGCTTATCAGATGCATGGACTGGTTATTGTTGCTAAGAACCAAGAGATCCTAAGACCATCTATAATCTGGTGCGATAGCAGGGGAGTTGCCATAGGGGATAAGGCAAAAAAGGATATCGGGGCTGATACATGCCTTGAACATCTGCTCAATTCCCCGGGAAACTTTACTGCATCAAAACTGAAATGGGTTATGGAAAACGAGCCTGATATTTACTCAAAAATCTATAAGGCAATGCTTCCCGGAGACTACATTGCCATGCGGATGACAGGAGAGATCAGCACAACACCTTCGGGACTGTCTGAAGGGATCATGTGGGATTTTCAGAAAGATGGGCTGGCCGACATAGTCCTGAAATACTATGGAATCGCACCTGACATAATCCCAGCAGTTGTCCCAACCTTCTCTGTTCACGGGAAATTAACGAAAAAGGCAGCAGATGTATTAGGATTGAATCCGGGGATTGATATATCATACAGGGCAGGTGACCAGGCGAATAATGCATTGTCTCTTAATGTCTTGAATCCAGGCCAGCTGGCAGCTACCGCAGGGACATCGGGTGTTGTCTATGGGGTCGGAGACACACCATGCTATGATCCGAAATCAAGGGTTAATACATTTGTTCATGTCAATCATGCACCAGATCACAAAAGATACGGGGTGTTATTATGTGTCAACGGGACCGGAATCCTTAATAAGTGGTTAAAACACAATTTTATAACTATTGGGGAAGAAGGTATATCTTATGAAAAGATGAACCTGATAGCATCCAAGGCCCCGGTTGGCTCAGATGGCCTTGTAATCCTCCCATATGGAAACGGGGCAGAAAGGACATTAGAGAATAAGGATATCGGGGCATCAGTACATGGATTGAGGTTTAATATACATGATACATCTCACTGCCTAAGGGCTGCCCAGGAAGGGATTGTCTTTGCCTTGAATTATGGGTTGGATATAATGCGTTCTATGGGAATTGATATAACAACTATCAGGGCTGGCAATACCAACATGTTTTTAAGCCCATTATTCACAGAGGCATTTGCTACTGTTACAGGGGCTTATGTGGAACTTTATAATACTGACGGGGCTCAAGGTGCAGCAAGGGGAGCTGGGATCGGGAGCCGTATCTATAAAGATCATGAAGATGCCTTTGCTGGATTGAAGACAATAAAGGTTATTGAGCCCAATAGAGAGTTAAGGGAATCATATCAAGAAGCCTATCAAAGATGGCTAGGTGTTTTAAGAATGCAATTGGAATAGGAGGCAATAAAATGGCAGAAGAGAGATCCTCTCATAGTATTTGCAGGTGGACATTTAACGCAGGCAAAGGAGGTTTTGTGCCTGCAGATATGAGGCCTGAATGGGATTCAGACAATCTTGATACTGTTGGTATGATTCGCCTTGTAAAAGACAAGATTATACCAAGGTTGCCTGATAATATTGAGATCGGCCTAGAGATGCACTATGATTATGAATTTAATGAGAAAAATGCCCTGGGGATAGCCGATGCACTGGTTGATGCAAAGATATCTCTGGCAATGATCACACCTGGCGCACATGCACGTTTTGCCTATGGAGGCATAGCATCTTTAGATCGGAACGAAAGGAAAAAAGCGGAAGAATTTGCACAAAAGACCGTGGAACTCGCATATGGCCCTTTAAGAAAGGCCTGGCACAAAGACCATCAAAAGACGCCAACACTTGTTATATGGAATGGATCGTTTGGCTATGACCTTGCTACTATAGGGATCATGAAGATGTATCAAAATCTTAAAGAGAGCCTAGCAGGGTTATGCAAATATGAAAAAGGGCTGGGCGCTAAACTCTATATAGCAATAGAGCCAAAACCAAATGAAGGCCATCCTGCAATGCTGATCCCCACGGTTGCAAGCGCATTGCTATTGTGGAGAAGGCTCAAAGATGAGTTTGGTATTCCTATAGACAAAAAAGGGGTGAATAAAGAGTTCGGGCATTCAGAGATGATTGGCCTTGACCATGTATATGATACGGTCGAGGAATTGGACAGCCAGGGGATGGTGCATATGCATCTGAACAGCCAGGGTTATAATGATGGCATTATCCTGGGCGGACCCGGAAAATATGACATAGATCACGGGACCAGGATAAATGGCATGAATATAGCCATAGCAGGACTGATACAACAAGCCCGATATAATCGCTGGAAGGGACATGACATGCAGGTAAGACCATATGACAACGAGGAGCAAGGCATTGACAGGGTGATAAGAAGCATATTGAGCTGGGAAGCATGCGAAAAGTCAGCTCGAGAATTGGACAATAGACAATTAATGACATATCTTGAGGCAAGGCAAACTGCCAGGGCAGAGGACATGATGAGGCACGCTGTGGTAAAGGCGCAGCAATACTTTGATCAAATGTATAATTGAATAAACAAAGGAGGGCAAGCAATGGACAATTGGCTCTGGTGGAAACATGGAGTAATCTATCAAATATATCCCAGGAGCTTTTATGATTCAAATGGAGACGGCATAGGGGATATCAACGGGATTATAGAAAAGCTTGATTATCTATCCGAACTTGGAGTGGATGGGGTCTGGCTCTCTCCTATAAACAAATCCCCGATGTATGATTTTGGATATGATATAAGCGATTACAGAGATATCGATCCTGTCTTCGGGACCCTGGCAGACTACGAGAGGTTATTAGAAGAGGCGCATAAACGTGGGATCAAGATCGTGATGGATCTTGTTATGAACTATACCTCCCATCTGCATCCATGGTTTATAGAGTCCCGGTCTTCACGAGATAATCCAAAGCGGGACTGGTATATCTGGCACGACGGGAAAAATGGCAGACCTCCCAACAACTGGAAGGGTATCTTTGGGGGAGGAGCATGGGAAAGGGATGAAAAAACAGAGCAATTTTATATGCATTCATTCTTAAAAGAGATGCCTGATGTGAACTGGAGAAATAAGGAATTAAAGAATGCAATGTTCGACATGATCAGATACTGGCTTGACAAGGGCGTAGACGGATTCAGACTCGATGTGGCGAATTTATATATTAAGGATGATGAATTCAGGAATAATCACTTCACTATAGGCCCAACCCCCAGACCTTATGATATGCAAAGACACGTATATGACAAGAACAGGCCGGAGATCCATGACATATTGAGAGAGTTTAGAAAGATATTGGATTCTTACAGTGACAAGATGAGTGTTGGGGAGATATTTGTAGAACCTGCTGACCCCAAGATCTCACAGAGCTACCTTGGAGATGGTAAGAATGAACTCCACCTGGCATTTGATTTTGGTTTGATTATTACAAAAAGCAGCACAAGACTCTTAAAATGGGGGGCAAAAAGATTTTCAGACGTCATCGAGAAAAGGAACTCTTTCATCCCGGAAAAGGGCTGGCCATGCAATGTCTTATCAACTCATGACGATTCAAGGAGTATCAGCCGTTTTAAGGGTGGAAAGGATGCAATAAAAAGGGCAAAGGTGGTTTCTACTATGCTGCTAACCCTTAGAGGAACCCCTTTTATCTATTATGGTGAAGAGATCGGGATGAGAGACGGGAAGATGAAAAGGAAGGACATCATGGACCCTATGGGCAAGAAATACTGGCCTCTATATATGGGGAGAGATCCGGAGAGGACACCTATGCAGTGGGCACCTGATGAAAATGCAGGTTTTACAACAGGCAGGCCATGGCTGCCTGTCAACAATGATTTTCATCTGGTGAATGTAAAGACCGAATCTCAGGATCCGGACTCCTTGCTTAATCTGAATAAGAGGCTCATTTCATTAAGGAAAGAAAAAGATGCCCTGAACAGAGGAGAATGGTATTCAGCCAAGGATGCCAGTGATGATGTAATGGCCTATTATAGAGTCAAAAAAGACCAGAAGATACTTGTCGTCCTGAATTTTTCTAATTCACCAAGGCCACTGAAGATTGATGACCAGGGGGTGTGGAAGAATATCTTCTCAACTCATAAACCTGTAGGAGATACATTTAAGAATATAGACTTTACGTTATCCCCGTATGAGGCCACAATACTGGAGCAGGATTAAGGCCACGGATTCAAGTTTTATTCAAGAAATTGGAAATGACTTTATAATAGTCTTGCGGATTATCATAGCCAGGAAAATGATTGCTGCTGGCTATCTCGACAATGTCACACCCTTTATTTCTTAGCTGCGGAATGTAAGAAAGTTTATTATTTTCTGAGCCATGCATAAAGATCTTAGGAATTTTAAGCTCAGTAAAAAGTCGGACCAGATTTCCGTTATCAGAATAATCTACAAGAGAAGGGCAGCAATCAAAAAATGCCTTCGGAGATGAATATTTCTCAAGCGTTTCAGCATATTTTTGGAAACCTTTGTTCTTGGAGCAAAACGACTTTTGCTTAAGATTCTGAAACCATCTATCTTTGAATTCCGTAAAACTATATTTTATAACCTCGCGAGAAAGAAAACAATCCTCAGAGGCCAAATTGCCTTCTATGTTGATAAAACCTTTTACATTTTCGCTATACTTCTGAATATAGAGGAGAGCTGCAAGCCCACCCATACTATGTCCGATAAGTACAAGATCACCTAAAGGCAGTTTTGAAACTGCAATGTTTGTAATCTCTACCAGGTCATCAATTCCAAGAGCCATATTTTCAGGATATGACGAATTACCACACCCGGGAAAATCAAATGCTGCCAATGTATAAGGGTTTAGCTCGCCTGCGGTTGTTGCTCCTGTAAAATCGTTTTTTGAACAACTTAGTCCATGGAGATAAAGGACTGCCCCTTTTACTCCAGGGCGGAGAAAATACTCAATGTGAAGAGATTGACCTCGATAGGTTATCTCTAGTTTTTTTGGTTTCATATTATGTTACCTGCCAAACAGGAAACAAAGGGGCCAGACCCCTCCCCTGCTTCCCCTCTGCCGAAGATGATTTCTTCCTCCTAAGGCATAAAAGATTACCTCAGTCCTAAGGTCGTATCTGTCATGGTGTACTTAGAATTTTACCACCACCAGGCCACACCAGCCTGAAATGCTCAATATTTAGAGTAAAAAGGCGTTCAACTCTGGATTTTTGAGCAACCTTGGCAATCAGGGCATCATAAATGATACCGCCACTCAGCCCTAACTCAGACATGTGCTTTATTGTAGAACTGTATTCAGCAGGAGAAAGTGAAACTATGTTAGCCATTGTTTCAATGTTTTCGTGAACAAGCCTCCATGCCACAGCGGGTGAGATCCGAGGTTTTATGGGCAGAGTGCTTAATACAGCATACAATTCAGCCAAAGTATGACTGGCAACAACCAGATCAAACTCTTTTGTTTTGGCTTGCTTAAACCAGGGGAATGCCCTCTCATGCATAGGATGAGATTCAATCAGTGCAGCCACAATTATAGACGTATCAAATAAGGTTCTCATTTCCCTTTCCCAACACTTCTTATCCTCTTTTCACGGTGTTTTGTGAGGGCTTCGTCAAGATTTCCTGTAGGAGAACCAGAAAAAACTAATACCCCCTCTTTTAAAATAAGGTTTGATTCTCCGTGTATAGGTTTTAAGACAATAGTCTGCCCATTTTCTTCGATACGAATTTGAGTTCCTGGTTCAAGATTGAAATGCCCACGAATTTTCTTGGGTATGACAATTCTCCCAAATTTGTCTAATGCTGTCTCCATATTTCCTCCTTTTCTTGGCAAATTATCATGTAAATTGCCAAAATTCAACTCCATAATAAGCCTGGAATATCTCTTTTATAATACTTTGCTATGAAAATAGGCACAAAGCTTTGTAGGGGCCTTTTGCCCTCATCGGCCCGCCAAAGGGAAATATGCCCTACAGGGATGGAATTTGTATGAAAATAGGCGCAAGGCATTACGAGACAGCACTCATGCATCTGTAATGCTGTCGTGCTAAGATAAAATAAGGCAACGTCTGATTTATTCCTTGGACAAGTGAGGCTGCTTTATTCTATAGAACATGAGAACATGCTTATAATAAGTTTTTTCTTGTTTCTGCGATTTGTGCAAATATAAAGGAGGATCTGATATGGTCAAAAATGGTGCAGTCCCGGTTAAAGAAAAGCTGGCCTATGGAGTAGGAGATTTTGCTATTAATATCGCCTACACCACGCTGAATTTTTATATCCTCTTCTTCTTGGTCAATGTTGCAGGCCTTAGGGTCGAAATAGCCGGATCTATTTTCCTTGTAGCAAGGGCATGGGATGCTGTCAGTGATTATCTTATGGGGATGATCTCAGACCGCACAATATCACGCTTTGGACGGAGAAGGGTTTATCTCCTATTCGGCTGTATACCCCTTGGATTCGCCTTTTTCTTTCTCTGGCAAGTACCCTTCAGTTCTGAGGTCGCCCTTATTATATATTATTTCTGCATCACGCTCATATTCAATACCGCACTCACAGTAGTGGCTGTACCATATAACGCCATGATGCCGGAGATCTCTCAAGATTATGATGAGCGCCTGAATATCTCAGGCTATCGTATGGCCCTATCTTTTGTGGGCAACCTGGTAGCTGCAGCAGGCGTAGCATTAATTGTTGATGCCATCTTTCCAGGGAGTGAGGCCTATAAAGAGAGCTACCCTGTAATGGGAGGAATCTTTGGTATTATAATAGTCTTGTCCATATTGGTAACATTTTCAGGCACAAAGATCAGGGTAGTCTCCGAACCAGACCGCAGCAAAGGATTCATCGAGAGTCTCTTACCTACCCTGAAGAGTATCCTTAGTCTAAAGGAATTTAGAATCATTATTGGCATGTTCCTTTTTAACATGGTTGCCTTAGACCTGGTTGTTGCTACATTTATCTTCTTCTTAAAGGATGTAATAAAAGTTCCTGAGGATCTTACTTTTGTTATGATGGGAATACCCATTATGGTTGCAGTCCTGGCTGCTCCATTCTGGGTTAGTATTGGAAACAGGTGGGGAAAGCAGAAGGCATATATCATTGGTGTTACCTACTTTACCATATCACTATTATTCTGCCTTGTAGCACCGGAAGGCAACCTTGGCTTTGTTATTATGATTGCTATCCTTGCTGGTGTTGGTATATCTGCATCTCAGGTCATACCTTTTTCTATCATCCCTGATGTCATTGAGATTGATGAATATGAAAATGGAGTACGAAGAGAAGGGGTCTTCTACGGGGTCACCACTTTCCTCTATAAATGCGCCTCAGCCCTTGCCATAGCCCTGGCATCACTACTTCTCGGTCACTTTGGCTATGAAGAGGCAAGCGCAGTGGGGCAACCAGGGTCTGCTCTTGTTGCAATCAGGATACTCATGGGTATTTTCCCGGGTATACTCTTTCTCATCTCTGCATGGTTTGTAAAGATTCTGCCCATTAACAAGAAGCGCTTTGATGAGATCCGTGAAGTCCTTGAGCAACGGAGAAGGGCGAAGGTTGTGGAAAATTAATCTTGATACAGACGCAAAAAGCCGTCACTCCGGTAGATCCCGGATCGAGTCCGGGAGGAGTCCAGGTGATTTGCAACTACTTGAAAAGACTGGATTCCGGCTTCCGCCGGAATGACGGTTACGGGGTATAATGGACTTTTTACGAATGCATCAATGTTGACAGGAAGAATAAAGCAAGGACAAAAATGAAGGACAACTTTCTACCATATAATAAGAAAAAATCATGCCTCATCAGGTATCATAGACATGGGAGGCAAACGCTACTATCAGGATCGATCGAGGACTTCCCAGGAGATATAAAAAACAGGGATTTGCATCTCCATCTCGATATCAAAAAGGAACAGGACTACTGGATAATCAAATCATCCATTAAAAATATGTCAGGTATAGACCTGAAGATCGATATGATTAGACCTTTAATATTTTCTACAGACATCTCAAAAAAGGAACTGCAATCATACCGTTTCTTTTTTAATGGATTTCAGTCCTTCTCGGGTACGGGGTCATTTGCCTTAAACGAAAGAGAAAAGGATACACGTCTGCCGGCACTCAGGGTCATGCACAATAATACTGCCCTGCCAAAAAATAAGAAGAAAGCGTGGTTTGTCTCGAATATGGTAGGCGTTCTATACTCCCTTAAAAAAGACCGCGGGTTATGTATTGGTTTTCTAGACTCTACCCGTTTCTTTACCCAGGTGGGAACAGAGGTAAAACAAGACAGAGTTGTCTTATACACCCAAATTCAGACTGATTATATATCATTAAAGCCCCTTTCCATAATCAATCTCCCCCCAATATACTTAAAGGAAGGCAATGATTGTTCTTCAATGTTAGAGCAGTGGGCTAATCTTCTGGCAGAGAGGATGAATGTTGATAAAATAGCCCCTAAAAAGGACGGATGGTGTTCCTGGTACTATTATTTTGCCCATATAGATGAAGATGAGCTTATCAAAAATCTTGAGATAATAAAGGTGGATAAAAAGACATTCAATATAGATATCTTTGAGCTCGACGATGGCTATCAAAGGGCAATGGGCGACTGGTTAGAGACAAACAGCAAGTTTAAAAACGGCCTAAAGACTATCAGCAAAAAGATAAAAGATGCTGATCTAATACCCGGGATATGGACTGCTCCTTTTATGGTAAGGAAGGACTCATCCATATTCAGAGATAATCCTGATTGGATTCTAAAAGATAAACACTCACGCCCTGTAGTCTCTCTGTGGAACCCAAACTGGGGTATATTTGGAAAGAGTTATGCCCTTGATGTTACTCATCCTGGTGTCCGGAACCATATCAAGGATCTTTTTTCCACCCTGACATATGAATATGGATTTGGATTTTTAAAGATAGACTTCCTATATGCAGGATGTCTCCCTGGCCTCCGTTACGATCCATCCTTAACCCTGGCTGAGGTGATGAGGCTTGGGCTGGCTCTTATCCGTAAATCATGCAAACCCCAAACCCTTATTTTGGGCTGTGGCTGCCCTCTTGGCCCTGCTATAGGCATGGTGGATACCATGCGTATAGGTGATGATGTTACCCCATACTGGAGCGATTTTGTCTCAGAGTTCCTTGGGCAGGGATTTGAACAGCTGTCTACAAAGAATTGTATTAGAAATACCTTGACGCGCACACTCATGCAAAAGAAGTGGTGGTTGAATGACCCTGATTGTTTGATAGTACGCAAGGTAGACAACAAGCTGACACATACTGAGATCATAACGCTTGCTACAGTAATTGCGCTCTCCGGAGGCCCCCTCATGTTATCAGACGCCCTGGACTCGTTAGACGATAAACAAAAAGAGCTCATACAAAAGGTGCTTTACCTGTCCAAAGAAGTGTCTAAACATTCTTTGAGATACTACTGCCCTGACCTGATGATCAATCAGATACCAGAGATTCAAGTGGCCCAGGGCAATGATAAGACGTTTATAGGTGTATATAACTTTAGTAAACATGCTGAACATAAAGTGTATAATCTCAAGCATGTAAATCTACGTAGTCCTAAACCTAAGACAGTGAATGATTTCTGGACAGGTAGACCAGCTTCTATTGAGGATGACATACTAAAGGCAGGGGTCTTAGAATCCCATGGATGCAAATTATTCGTTATAGAAAACACAAAGATATAATCACTGCGCGGATTAGGCCCTAAATTCTACACACGAGCCATAACCGCTCTTAATAGAATATGCCTTTGCCTCTTTATCAAAATATTCATGATACCCCCTGAGGATATGAGAAGAAATGTCCTCCCACCTGCCATCCCTATAAAGGATGAGCACGGAGCCCCCAAATCCGGCACCTATCAACCTGGCACCAAACACATGATGAGATTCCATTGCCCGCTCTACTATAAAATCAAGCTCTTTGGTGCTCACTTCATAGTCGCCCGATAAACTCTTATGGGAGAGATTGAGCAATCTTCCTGCAGCATAGACATCCCCCTTAGAGAGTGCATCACAAAATTCCATAACCCTTTTCTCCTCGGTATGGATATGCCGCAGTCTCTTTCCAAGGCTTTCCTTTAGAATACTACCTGATCTCTCGTATTGCGCGTTGCTTAGCCTGGCTAAGGGAGTATTTCTATCTATTATGCCTTTAGCATCAAGTGTTGCCTTTATCTCCTCACACTCCATCCTCTTCGTATTATAGGAACTGTCCTTTAGTCTGCGGGCAATGCCGGAATCTATAATGCCAAGGCCGGCTTCTTTAAGATCCAGGGGGATATGTTTATACTGATTGGACAATGTATCGATGAGTAGGGCCATGCCCTCTCTGGAGATACACACTGCAAATTGATCCATTATTCCGCATAAAACCCCAATCTTTTCATGCTCTATCCTCTGGGCGTAAAATGCTATCTCTTCCTTTGTACAATGCATATCAAACAAGGCAACCAATGCTTCCAGGGTCACAACCGATATGGCTGCTGAGCTGGAGAGCCCTGCACCAATGGGTATATTGGTTAAATATAAAAGATCAAGCCCGCCAGATTTACCTTTAATGCCCAATACATCCATGGCGCCCAAGACAAAGCCGGCCCAATCTCCTGGAGATGCATCTTCGTCTACGCCTATCTTTCTTATATTCCCATCCATATCAGAGAAGAGGCGATGAAAAGAGGAGCCATTTTCTCCCACGGCAAGATATATCCGATAATCAATGGCCATAGGAAGGACATGACCACCATTATAGTCAATATGCTCCCCTATCAGATTGATCCTTCCAGGACAACTCGTTATGACCTGAACATTGCCATGCCCAAATATATGATCGAACATCTCTAAGATTAACCCTAAATCCATATTCACCACCCCCATAATTCCCCCTTTGAAGGGGTGACGCCCCTTTAATTCCCCCTTTGAAGGGGTGACGCCCCTTTAATTCCCCCTTTGAAGGGGGCCAGGGGGATGTTATTGGGACCCCCCGGGGCCGATGAGGGAGGCCCCTACAATGCTTTTCAGTAGTTTTTTGTCCATTGTCCGTTGTAAAACCTCCGGATAGGATGATCACCTTACAATAACCACAAACAACGGACAACTATTTTCATATAAATGCCATGGCCTACCGGCCACAACCAAGTATGAAAAGCTATCAGCTGTATAAGAAGAGACCCTTGCACAATGGTTTTCCTGTCTGCATCTTGGATAAGAGATACTTTATCTATCTATGTTGTATGATGTACGTGGGAATTTTTGCTTTGCACAGGAGGCATAGGCAGGCATATTCATTGCGAGGAGGCCGTAGGCCGACGTGGCAATCCCATTGGTTGCAGGCACTTTGAGATTCTTCACTTCGCTTAAGCCCCCCACACTTCGTGTGGGTCCCCGGTTTGTCTTCGCTAACGCTCGCAATGACAATATGGGTGTTATGCAAAGGTTTCAAGAATTGAATCTATATTTCTCTTTAAGCTGAAAACCGACCCCTGATCCCCGATCCCTATTTTCACATAAAGCTTGCTGAACTCACACTCGCTGACCTTGCCTAGATGTCCCTATATGCGTGTGGGTAAATCTTTTGCCAGATTGTGTAAATTATTTCCCTGCCATGATTAACCAGGGACTGGCCGTAAATATAACTTACCAATATTAAAGACGTTATTGCAACCAGCCTGACGGCACATATCTTGCGTGTTATGCTATATTTTACTATATCTTGAACATTTTTTATGTATTGTATCAATGGCTGATAAATATTCTTTAAGGAGGAGAAGCCATGAATACGCCTAGAATATTTACTAAACAAAACCCTTTATTTTCAGTGTTAACAATATGCCTGTGTATATGGGCCATTTCCATGACAGGATGCTCTCGTTCATCATCCGATACATATTATCCTATCTCTGATAACTTTCAAGCAGAGGCCTTTGTGTTGGATGAATTTCAGGATCTTATGGACTATATCGATAGTCTGACTACCGAGTTGAGTGATGAACAGCGTAACAGCTTGTCCAGCACGGTTAGTGATGCCAGTGACGCGTATAAAAAAGGCGACCCATGCAAGGCTGCTGATATCCTGAGTGATTACCTAGAGATGACTCAGGGCCTCAGAAAGGATGAGCTCATTGCCATTGCAGAAGACCTCCATAATCGGGGATGGCTGCTGAACTACAATATGTTGCTTAGCCTTTCAGAGACCTGTGAGGGGTATGAAGGCTTCGGTAGGCCCCCAACGGTTCAGATTGGGGAATCGGACAACAAACACATGAAGGCAAGTTTCACCTTTGGTGTGCCAAGCATGTGGACCGTGGAGGATGGAGGGGAGGTCTTTACCCAAATCCAGCTTCCCGGCATACCATGTCCTATAGGGGGCCCGGGGCTGCCTGCTGTGCCCCTGTACCACAGGCTGATTGCTGTGCCGAGGGGGGCCGGGGTCCAAATAACGGGCACAGCCCATAAAGGTATGACCATTTACCTGAACCTCTACCCGGTACAGACACAGCCCATGGACTCGGATGAAAAGGAACCGCCCTTTGTGAAAGATGCTGCTGTATATGATAAAAATGCCCTGTTTCCTGGCAAGGCCTTAAGTGTCAAGTCAGTAGGTTATATCAGGGATGTGCAGATTGCCGAGATCACCTGCGCAACAGGCCAGTATAATCCCTTAAACGATACATTCACTCCATATGATTCCGTGGATTTCGAAGTTGAATACACGGGAGGCACTGAAAACTTCCTGACCGATGCATCGGATAGCCCGTTTGACAGCACCCTTACCATGGTGGACGGGCTTGTTATGAACAGTGATATCTTGGGTGGCTTTGGGCGTGACGATGATATTAATGACTGGGTTAGGGCCGGTGAAGAGTTTTTGATCCTCACCCACCCTGATTTCCTTGTTGCTGCAAATAGTCTGGCTGAGTGGAAGAATGAACAAGGCATCATCACCCGGGTGTGTATAGTAAACGACGGTACAGGCCCTGGCCCGGACACGGCAGAAGAAATCGATGACCTGATCGAACATGATTACGATGAATGTCTCGTAAGGCCTTCTTACGTTCTGCTTTTGGGCGATGCGGAATTTATCCCGACCTTCTATGTTGAAGATTATAGAAACCCTGATCGTTCTCTCGCATCAGACTACCCGTATGCAGATGTCAATGACCAGGGGAATCTTATTGGCTTCATGTTCCCGGATATAGGTGTGGGCAGAATCTCTGTGGATAACCTTGCAGAGGCCAATACAGTAGTGAACAAGATTATTGCCTATGAGAAAACCCCGCCGGAGGTTGCCTCATTCTACGAGAATGCGACTGTGGTATCTCAATTTCAGTACTGCCGGGAAGGACATAGTGGATGGGATGAGCGCACCTTTGTTGAGGCATCGGAATTCACCCGGGATGCCTTGCTTAATCATGGATATACAGTTGAACGTATCTATACAGAGACAGATAGTTCAACAACACCTCGGCGCTATTTTGACGGCACACACCTGCCGGTTGATCTTGGGCTATATAGCGATTTCCCCTGGGATGGTGGTACTCAAGACATTATAGATGCATTTACAGATCCAGCGGGCAGATTCCTGATCACGCACCGTGATCACGGCTGGACCGAGGGGTGGATACATCCTTCATTTACCATTGATGATATCCTTAATAACCTTGACGGGCAGAATCCGGCTCTGCTTCCGGTTGTCTTCAGCATCAACTGTTCAAGCGGGCTGTTTGACAACGAGACCTGCGATAACTGCTGGGGCTTGGGCATAAAGGCTGATGGAATATATTTCTGTGAAGCGCTCCTGCGTAAGGCTAACGGTGGTGCAGTGGGGGCATTTGGCGCAACAAGGAGTAAGCCCAAGCTGGCCCAACACCTACCTGATGAAGGGGATGACCGATGCCATCTGGCCTGATGCAATCCCTGATTTTGGAGGGAATACACCGCAGAGGCGTCTGGGCGATATACTCAATTACGGTAAGCTGTATATGCTTGGCCAGATGGGCGCTTACATGGATGTTATATCCGAGTCATGGCCGGGGAATGAGGACATGGCCATTGCAGACACCCTGAACGACTTCAGTCTCTTTCACTGTTTCGGCGACCCGACTCTTGAGATATGGACATCCAAGCCTGAAACACTACCTGGAGAGGGAGATATCGACCAGGAACCAGGTGGCCTGCATGTAAACTACGACGCTGATGGTGCAACCATAACCGTATACCAGGAAGGCGAGGATGGGATTATTCCTCTTGGCCGTTCAAAGGTAGTGGATGGTCAGGCGGATATTGATTATATTCAGGATCCCGATCCGGATCTTCCATTAATCATTTCTGCAGGCAAGACCGGGTACGTGGGGACCCTTTTGACACAGATAATAACGGCCAGTGCCGGAGACAATGGCAGAATTGATCCTGCCGGTGATATCACGGTGAACTATGGGAATGACCGGGTCTTCACGTTTATCCCCGATGATGGGTACGAGATTGATCATGTCACAGTTGATGGAGAGGAGGTTTCAATCACAGGGACTTCGTACACCTTCATCAATGTAACAGCTGATCATACGATTCACGTGACCTTCCGGGTTACTGTTTTGGAGACTGGCTGGTCCAAGACGTACGGACATGGTGAAACATACACCGAATACCATACCTACGGATTCGATGCCACGGATGACGGTGGATACGTGTATACCGCGGAAACTCGCTATAACGGGGCTGGATCTAATGACTTCTGGGTCGTAAAGCTCGGCGCCGATGGCAATATCCAGTGGGAGAAGGGATTCGGTGGTGTGAGCATTGATGAACCCGAATCAGTTCGGCAGACCGCTGATGGAGGGTACATCGTTGCAGGCTACTCCTACTCATACCGCACCGGTACTTCATATTGCGATATGTGGGTCATCAAGCTCGACAGCTCTGGCGGGATTGAGTGGCAGCATAACTATGGCGGCACGCATTACGATGTGCCTATGGATCTGCAGGAAACCTTTGACAGCCAGGGGGCCTCAACCGGATATATACTGGCAGGCTATACTAAATCATTCGGCGCAGGCGGGTATGACATCTGGGTGGTGAAAGTAGATACATCCGGTGAGATTGTGTGGCAAAAGACCTATGGCGGCAGCGCTTATGATTCTGTAAAATCGATCCAGCAGGTCTTTGATCAGGGTGGTATCCCTGACGGATATGTCATGGCTGCATATACCCAGTCATTCGGCGCAGGCAACGCGGATGTCTGGATCCTAAAGTTGGACGATTTCGGGACAGTTGAATGGGAGAAGACCTATGGCGGAGCAGATTATGAGACACCTTCGTCGGTTCGGGTCGCCGATGATGGCGGGTATGTGGTTGGCGCACGGACAGGGTCATTTGGAGCAGGGGAAGATGATTTCTGGGCATTCAAGATAGATGCCGGTGGTAACCTGCTCTGGCAGTACACATATGGCGGCTTAAAGACCGATACAATACAAGACCTCAAGATCACGCAAGACCACGGGTATATCATGACCGGCTGGACCCTGTCGTTTGGCGTGGATTCTTATGATGCCTGGGTTGTAAAGCTCACCGATGCCGGTGCAATAGCTTGGCAGAAGGCCTACACCCTTACGTATGAGTATGACAATTATGAATTTCACGGTGACGAGTGGGCCTACGAAGTGATGCAGACTGCAGACGGTGGATATGCCATTGCCGGCGATAGCGATGATTGGGGCACTGAACGAGGCTTTGACGTCTGGATCTTCAAGGTTGATTCCAATGGCGCACTGGGCTGTGACATCGAGACAGATACGGATGCGGCCCCTTACCCGACTACAGCTTCGGCTGGGACAACTGCCTGCTCTTTGAGCGATACAGTCACTGTTGCAGGAACCACCGATTGTATACCTTATGACACCGCAGCTGATGTCTTCACCCAGTGCGGGCCGTAGAAATACGGTTAAAGTAAAGAATTGTTACGAGTGAAAATGGCCAGGTGGTTCTTTTAGGAAAGGCCGCCTGGCCCGCCCTGCAATGAAGATCATATTTCCCTTAGGTGGGCCGATGAGGGCAAAAGGCCCCTACAATGCTTGTCAGTAGTCCGTTGTCCGTTGTAAAACCTCCGGAATTGTCTTCCAGACTGTCTTTTCCGACTCTCGACTCTCGACTCACGACTCTCGACTATTCTTAATCACCCAACACCCAAAACCTTTTTTACTATTCACTATTCACTGTTCACTGTTTCATATAAACCTTAATCAAAATAAGCAGGTAAAAGCTCGGGGGCATACTCTTCAACCATATCCCGGGTTATCCGGCCCTTAGCCGCTATATCCCCATAGAGCTTGCCACTGTCACGCATGTGCCTCTCTCCTGTCTTATGATCAAAGTCCACCAACCCGAAACGCAAGGCCCAGCCTTCGGCCCATTCAAAGTTGTCTGTTAATGACCAGTGGTAATAACCACGAATATCCATGCCATCTTTCATGGCCTTAGCCACCTGCTTTAAATGGGTAAGCAGAAAACCCGGCCTTTTAGAGTCATCTGCATCTGGCAGGCCGTTTTCCGTAATGTATATGGGTTTGCCCAGAGCAGAGACGATCTTTAATGCCCTGTAAAGGCCTTCCGGGTATATCTCACCGTATGGATGATTGTCCCTTATAAAGTCACTTACCTGGGCGCCGGGTGTACAGTTAAAAATGTTATCAAGCATCACCTTGGGGGAGCCAAGCTTAGAGCGCACCCTCCACCTGGTATAATAATTAAGCCCGATAAAATCAGTAGCCCCCTTAAGCCTTTTTATTCCTTCCCTGTGCCATGGAAAGAAGAATGGGAGCTCACCTGACCTGAACGGCTCCAGGACAATGGAGTTAAAATACTTATCCAGGTTTTCTGATATCAGCTTATCCCATAATGAACCCTCATCCCATGTATCAAACAACTGATAGTTCTTTACAATGCCTACCTGGGAGGTTGGGTTGTCTCTTTTGATGATCCCATACGCTGCCATATGGGCATCCAGAAGATTAAATAGAGAGCGAAAATACGAAATTAGGCTTAACCTACCAGGAGGGGCACTACACATGATATAGGTCTCTACAGCATATACTGCCGGTTCATTAATCGTACACCATAAGGTAATGTCTTTACCTAGCCTCTCGATGACAAAGGAGACATACCTCTTAAAGTACCTTACAGAATCTTTATTGATCCATGCGCCCTTGTCCTCAAACCACACAGGATTTGTAAAGTGGTGAAGGGTAACCATTGGCTCAATGCCTTTATCCTTGAGGGAGGATATCATCTCCTTGTACCTGTTGATTGCCCCTTCATCAAATTCTCCTTCTTCCGGTTCTATCCTGCTCCATTCAATAGACATACGATGTGTATTGTTATTCATCTGTTTCATAAAGGAGATGTCTTCATCCATTGATCTCCACCACCCGCACGCATAACCGCTCTTGTCTGAATGCCATATCTTCCCGGGGATATGCTCCCACTGCCACCAGTTATTATTGGTATTCTCCCCCTCCACCTGATGGGACGATGTTGCACAACCCCAGAGAAAAGACTTTGGGAAATCCATACTGATGTGACCTTTCATGTTTACCCCCTCATAAAAACAGTATTAAGTTTGATTATCTCCTCGCCTTCATATCTTCAGTATAAAAACACCATATGGTGCAATATCAAGGCCTCTTGTATTCAGAGACTCAGCCTTGATCTGTGGTTCAGATAAAATAACCTTGGCCTTACTGACATCTACCTGATCAAGTGTAAGATGCCTT
>Ga0210003_1000152_pt1 | contig 59776 bp, 96 predicted proteins | sample LantaG_FD_182804 | JGI IMG/M metagenome (GOLD analysis project Ga0210003, IMG submission 182804) | Deep subsurface microbial communities from Baltic Sea to uncover new lineages of life (NeLLi) - Landsort_02402 metaG (SPAdes) (version 2) | ecosystem: Environmental > Aquatic > Marine > Oceanic >... | reverse complement strand
GTTTCCATGCCTGATAACCACTTAGAGTCCATAATTGTCTTTTAAGATTTTTATCGGGTGTCTTTAGAGATTGTATAAAACCTTCCCAAGATTCTATTAAAATACCATCCATTTTAAATTGATATGGATAAAGATTAGATAACCTTTTTTCTAAATTTAATTCATTAATAGGTTCTTTACAATTAAAACTTATATCAATAATTTGGTTTTTCATAATATTTATATTATATTTGTCGAAATTTGTTTATAAAAACAAGACTTTATAAAAAATAATATATAAAATTACTATGAATTTAAAAGAAGTGGAAAACCCAGAACAATTATTCTACGATAAGAATGGGATTCAGATTAAAATAGGCGATAAAATTAAAACCAATATTGATGAACAATTTCTTGATGGTGTTATACACGAACAAGAAGGTAAATTGGGTTTATATTTTAAACACGCAGACTATTTTATTCAATTAGGAAAAATGTTAGAAAGATTTTTCGAAACAGTGGAAATAAATAATAATTAAAAATATGAAATTTAATAATAAACCAAACACAGTACACAAAATTGGAGATAAATCTATATGGGAATCAAGATCCGTAGCAGTTAATTGTGTTATTGTAGCTACAAGTCCAGATTATACAACAGAACCATTTGTTCTTATATCTCAAAGAGGACCAGGTGCAGCTGATTTTAATGGGTTATGGAATGTACCCGCAGGATATCTTGATTATGATGAAACAACATCAGAAGCAATGGTAAGAGAAGTTTGGGAAGAAACAAATATTAATTTGTATTCCATTCTTAATATGAAAGAAGATAAGAAAAATTATGTAGTTCACGACTATATAACAAATGAATGGGGAACTAATTCAGATATTACTAATAATAGACAAAACGTATCATTTAGATTTGGTATTTATTTTGTTATGGATGATTTTATTAATAAAATTCCATTATCTAATAAAAACTCTGAACCAAATGAAGTTGCTGATATCAAATGGATACCTCTATCAAAAGTTGATGATTATGAATTTGCATTTGGTCACGATAACTTAATTAAAACATTTGTTCGTAAATATGTAGAACACAATTTTAATTTTTAAAATATGAAATTAGCAGTAGTAGGATCAAGAGATTTTAATGATTATGATTTGATGAAAAGGTATTTAGATAGGATACATTCTGTTGAACCTATTACTTGTATCGTTTCTGGTGGAGCTAAAGGGGCTGATTCATTATCTGAAAGATGGGCAAAAGAAAATAATATTGAAACTAAAGTCTATATTCCTGATTGGAATAAACACGGTAAAAGTGCAGGTTATAAAAGAAATGTAGATATTATAACAAATTCAGATAAAGTTATTGCTTTTTGGGATAATGTGAGTAAAGGAACTAAACACTCTATCGACTTAGCAAATAAACAAGGAAAGAAACTTAAAATAGTTTACTTTTAATATTTTTTATATATAAGAAAAAATAGACTTTTTCTTATGAAATACATAAATAATTACGAAGATTATTTAAGAGAATATAAACAATTTATTAATCACGAAAATTCAGAAAATATGAACGAAGGAGTTAAACATTGGTTAGCAACATTTTTAATGTTAGTTAATTTAGGTATTGTTCCCCCTGCTGTAATGGCATCAGGTAACGATGAAGTTAAAAAAGAATTTGTCCAAGACAAAGAAACACTTGATATGGTAGCATCTAAATTTAAGACCTATTATAATCAAAATGATTTCTATAATACCCCAGAATATGCTTGGGGTGATTTCCAAAAAGAATATGGTACTTCAACATATGATATTTCAGATATCGTAAAAAGTGCCTCGTTAAATGAAGAAGTCAATCAAAAGATTCCAGTTCCCACAAATCATGTAAATGATTATGCTGATATTTTTACATCAGATAAAGAAAATGAATTAAATAAATTATTGGATGAATATAATAAAACATCTGGTATGGAAATTGCTATTATAACAGTAAATACTTTTCAAGAAAAAACTTATATGAGTAGTTTCGCACAAGATGTATTTGATACATGGGGAGTTGGAAAGAAAGGTGCTGATAATGGTATTTTAATCGCTATTAATGAAATGGATAGAGATTGGAGAATACAAACAGGATATGGTGCTGAAATAGTATTAACCGATGCTATGTGTAGTAGATTGGCTCGTGAATTGATGTTACCCGATTTAGCTAATGATAATTTTGAAGAAGGAATAACAAAAATTGTTCACGGTATAATAGAATATATTGGAGATGATTCAGCAGAAATCGAACAATTCAAAGAAGATTATAAAAAAGCAAAAGCGGAAAAATTAGAAAAAGTTAAAGACACATTTGTAAACACTGTAATTATATTAGCATTATTAGCATTGTTAGGTTTGTTACTCTCAATTATTATAAAGAAATCAAACGAAAAAAGAAAGATAAAAGAAAGGTCTAAAGGTTTATTAGCTGATATTAATATTCTTATTAATGATTTAGAAGATGAATTAAAAGGTTCTGATAAATTAGAATATCTTAAAAGTATTAGAAATGATCTTACTGAATATGTTAATAGTGTTGATGATTTACCTGATACCCCAACATCTAATCAAGAATTAGTTGATAAATTATTTCAATATACTAAAACGTTAGGTGAAATGATAACGAAAGCTAAAACATTTAATAGATATTATGTATCAGCTTTAGGAACTGATGAAATTGTAAAATCAGCAAAAGGATATTTAACTTCTTTAAATAATATAAACAAAGAATTATCTAAATATGGTATCCAATCTTCTAACAAGGTTACAGTTAAAAACTTAGATGATATGGGTGAAATAGTTAAAAAATATATGGGAACTGAAAAAATATTCTCTTCTCTTGATAGATTAAAAGATTTATCTAATTCAGCACGAAGTAGTTTAAGTTATATGATGTCTGTTGAGGCTAATATACCTACAATGAAAGATAAATTAAACAATTATAAAAAACATGTTGAAATTTGGATATCGGATTTAAAGAAATATGGTTTATCTAAATATGAAGATGATGTAAAAACGAAAGTGAGTGGATTAGAAACATTATTAAATTTACCCGAAGGAGATTTATTCAAGAAATTTAAAAAATACGAGGAAATACAAAAATTTGTTGAAGGTATAATTGATGATGAAAAAAATAGATTAAGAAGGATTAAAGAAGAAAAGGAAAGAAAAGAAAGAAGAAAAAGAGACGAGGAAGAAGCAGCTGCAAGGAGAAGAAGAAATAGTTATTCAAGTAGTTCATCTAGTTATGGTGGTGGATTCGGTTCTTCTTCAAGTAGTTCATCATTTGGTGGATTCGGTGGAGGTTCATCAGGAGGTGGAGGAGCAGGTGGTAGATTTTAATAATAGAATATAATAAATTTTAAAGGGATGGAATATTAATTTCATCCCTTTATTTTTATATATAATAAAAAATTATCGCATCTAAAGAATGAAAAGGTTTCAAGATTTTTTAATAGAAAACAAAATAGATAAATTAAATACGAAAGAATTAACATATCAACAATTTTTAAAGAGTGTAAAAGAATCTTGTATGAAAGATTTTAAAATGAATGCACAACAAGCTATTGAGTTTACAATCCTTTATAGAACAATGTTAAAAGATGCTTACGGAAAAGGATTAACTACAAGAGAAGCAATATCTGCTACAAAAAGACCTGGTATTATTATTGAGGATGGTGTTGTAGAAGAATCATATATCTTTGATATAGATACGGTATACGAATCATATATAGATAAAATAAATTCTGAAACAAAAATAGAAAATATAAAAGCATATGTATTTGATTATTTTCATAAATTTAATGAATCTTATTCAGATAAAAGAATATTCAATAGAGTTAATAAAAATTATTCAAAATTAATTAATTTAGCTAGTAAAAGAATTTTTGAAATGAATTATACCAAAGACGGACAATCTATTGAAGTAGATGTGTTACAAAGAAATGATAACTTAATTGAGGAATTAATTGACGCATTTTCATTTACATATAAAAAGAAAAAAGATAGATATATTCGTCCAATTAAAATAACAGGTAAAACATTATATAATGATGTTGAATTAGAAGTAGTTTTATCAAATAAAGATATAGTTAAAATAACCTTTGATAATACAAATGAAACAGAAGAATTAAAAGTACATATAAATGGAAATTTAGTTTATCACTTAGATTATATTGATGATATGAAAATTGTACAGAAAGCTTCTTCATTATATGATAAATTTTTAGAAAGACAAAATTTTAAAATAAATAAAAAAGTAAACCCATTTAACTAATGATAATTAAAAAATTAAACGAAGGAACTTGGGCACTCTCTAAAGATAGACATAGAAGGGTTGAAGATGGTAAAAAGTTTATTGTTAAAATAGAAAAACTAAAAAAGGAAATATATCCAGTATTCGGTGATGATTCATTATTCGATGAATTAGATGGTGCAATAGGAAGAATAGAAGAATTAATGGAATTACCCGAAGATCAAGTTAGAGAATCAGTCCATACTAATGATGATGAAGTATATGCATTTAATTTAAGAATGAAAGATATTAGAGAAATAATCAAATTAGCATTCGAAGAAACGTCATTAGATTTGGATGATTTAACAGTATTAAGTTCGATAAAAATATCACTTACGACACAACCAACAACATTATATAATGAAGGTGGTAAATACATTCATATAGAAACTCCGTTATTCGAATTAAAAATATGGGATGATGGGTTTGTTGCATTGGAAAATGGTGGTGGTGTTAAATTTAAATATAGTAATCCATTAAAAATATATGAAATACTATTAAAAAGAATGAAATAATTATGAAAAAGTACAGAAGATTTATTAACGAGGATTTCAGAGAAGAACAATCAGAGTTTACAAAAATGTGCTGGTGGTTAGAGGAATTATATGACTGGGATTATGTTGAATCTGAAGGATTAAAACAAATGAGATTTGATTGGAGTGATGGAAATCTATCATTTTGGTTAAACGATGATATGTCAGGTGAAGGTCAATTACCCAACAGAATTAAAAAATTAGTTGACGAAAAGGGTATAAAAATTTATAATTAAAATTATGAAACTTAAAAAATTCAATGAGTTAAACGAAGAGTTTGACAAACACAGCGGAGAAAAATTTTTATCAGAAGATATGAAAAAAGATGTATCTAGATTGGTAAAGGATTTAAAAACTACCACTACGGAATATTTAGATAGTGCATTCAGTACTAAGAAATTTGTTAATGAAAGTAACAACGATAGTAGAGATAATGCATGGCAAGTAACAATTAAGATGCCCTTAGAAGATGATTTTATAGATTACATTGTAAGTTGGATTGCAGAAAACGCCGAACAATATAATGTTGCAATCGGAAAGAAATATGGTAGAGGTTGTGAATTAATATTTAACGGTGAAGTTTCTATTCCATTAAATATGTCTATGCACGGAGATGATTTCATCTATGAAGGTAATAATAAATTACAATATAGTGTGTGGATAAATACATATGTAGCTAAAAAGATATAATAAGAACATAATGAGTAAATTATTTTTAAATACAAAAACTGGTAAGTACGTAACAAAAAATATGCTTTCTTATAATAATTATGTATTACTTAAAGAATACAAAGAATATATAGAAGAATTATCAGGATTTATGATACTTGTTAATGATAAAATATTACTCGTTAAACCTAAAAAGTTTAAAGGAATTGAACATAAATGGTCTATCCCAAAAGGAAAATTAGAAGGAAGAAAAAAGTTTAAAAATGCACTTAAAGAATTAAAAGAAGAAACAGGAATAATATTACCACCAGATATTAAAAATGAAACTGAAAAAGTAAATATTTTTTATAAAAAAAGTGGATTATTAAAAAGATTAACTGTATATAAAATTAAACTTAACGAAGATGATCTAAATGTTGATATGAATCATAAATGGGAAGTTGAAAAGGAACACTTAGATACAAAAGAAATATATAAAGCTAAGTTTTTTACAAGAGAAGAAGCTTTAGAAAAAATAGAAATGGGTCAAATGCCATTATTAAAAATAATGTAAAAACTATGATTAAAAAATTTAATGAATTAAACGAAGAAAGAAAACCTGATAATCTTATCAACGAAAATAAGGAAATTGTATCATATGACGATATAGAAATATTATCGGAAGAAGTTAAAGTTTTTATAGAAGAAAAGGGGTATGAAATAATGGATTCATTTGAATTCTTAACTAGATTAGAAAAAGTATTATACGAAGGTATAATTAAGTACACAGATGAAGATGATAATTAAAAATAATAATAATTAAAATGGGAGATATAACAAGTAAATTCGATGACTTCAAGAATAAAGAAGTAAAGAAATTTGATAAGACTAAGGAATACCAACCTTTATCAGATGATGTAATTGCATTAGCTAAATTAGATACTGATGAATATGAAAAGATAAAAGGCCCTATTAGTATTTCCCAAATCACTGGTGTTGTAACTGACCCCGATGAAATAAAAGAAATTGAAAAGGCTATAAAAGAAAACGTAACATTAGATACAAGTCTAATATTAAAAGATGTTAAAAGAGGACAGATAATTTATTTAACAGCATTATTAGAAAAATCAAAAACTGCATCCTGGAATAGCCAGACTATGGGGGTTGTAAAATGTAGAATTGTTGATTTCTATTATGGTCTAAATAAATTAAGAACAATTAAATAATAAACAAGTGAAAAGATTTATAGATTTTACAAATGAAAGTATTAGGGATAAAATGACACCCGTATCTGATGAACAAATTCAAAAATTAATAGATGAATTAGATTTTGATTTGATTGGAGATGATTTAGAAGAAAAAGGAAATTTTGGGCAAACACTTACTGATGTATATGCTACTAAAGAGGATGGAATATATTTTAAATTGGGTCAGATAAGATTGTTAGGTGATCTATCCATTTTTTATCCTGATTTTAGAAAAATAGAATCTTATATCGTTTCAATTTATACAAAGGTTAATAATCCAAGAGAACTAACTAATGAAGAAAAATCTATTGTTATAATACAACTAGGTAAAGATAAAAAATTTGGTAGTTTAATGGATAACCCCAAAACATATTTAGAAATAGTAAAAAATTTTATTGCAAGAAAGTGAAAAGATATACAGATTTTATAAATGAAAGTATTAGAGATAAAATGGTATCAAAAGAATTGACACCTACCGCTGAAATGGTTTATAATGCTGTAAAAGATATCGAATCACTTGGTTATAAAGTAAATGGTTTAAAAAATAACCAAGGTAGATATGAATTTGGATTTAGGGATGAAACTGAAGAAAATAATGATAGATATATAAATGTAATTTATCAAGATAAAGAAGAATCTAAAAAAATATATACTGATGAAGCTATAAATAATATGCTTTTAGGTTGGGTTATAAGTATATATGAGGGATTTACTAGATCGTATTCTATTGAAAATGTTAATGTACAAACATGGGAAGAAGCATTACTTGATATTATTTATGGTTTATATCCTAATATGGATGATACAATTAAAGAAACAAAGAAGATAATAAAAGATAAAGAACAATTATTAATAAATTTAGAAAAAAGGAATAAGATTTTAAATGATAACTAATTATAAACTATTTATATATGAAGAATTAGATAATAGTGTTAGAAAATATTATTGGATGCAAATAAATAATGAAAATAATTGGAATCCGATAACAGATAAAATGTTTGATGATTTATGTGATGAAGGTTGGATAGAAGATTTAGAATATGTTTATGATGATATAACAAAAGATAATATAATTGTAAAAGAATTAGAATTAATAGATGAAGATAAAATAGGGTTGGTTTCTTTTAATGATGATGTTATAAATGACTTTAATGAATTAGATATTGAAATAAAAGATAAACAAAAATACCCATTTAATATGATTGATATGATTGATTATGAAAATGGAAAAGTATATATCTTAAAATATAAAGAATAATATAATGGTAAATAATTTTATAGAATATTTATTTAAAAGTATATTAGAAGCATCAACAGATGGTGAACTTCCTATTTATTTCTCTGATTCATTCAGAGAAATACTAACAGAAATGTCAGAAGAAACAGGGAACGAAATTGCTAGTAGATTACTATATGAAGAAGGTAAATCATCTAAAAGAGTATTCATTGATATAGATCCGGATTCTAATGATAAAGTTTCTTTTTTAATGGCTAATAAAGCAGAAGAAATTTTAAACGGAACTACTAGAATGAAGAATTTAGATTTTGAGATGCATGATAAAATATACAAAGCTCGTCAAAGAGGTACAATGAAAATTAACCGATTTGTTAATGATTTATTTAATAATGAATATCAAGCAAAACAATTAACACCAGAAGAAAAATTAAAATTAAAAGAAAAAGGTATAAAAACCGCTGCTCAACATTTAGAAGATTTTGTAAATCAATTTAAATCAATGAGAGACCCAGGAAAATTTGAATTAGTAAAAGGACCAGAAATTCCAGAATGGTATCATCATGAAAAATATGAAACAGATTTGGGTACAATGGGTGGTTCATGTATGGCGTATGATGAATGTGCAGATTATTTAGAATTTTATCATTTAAATCAACATAAAATATCAATGTTGATAATGAAATCTAAAAAGGAAGAAGATAAAATTATTGGAAGAGCATTGGTTTGGAAATTAGATGAACCATCCGAAAGAATATTTATGGATAGAATATACACTAATTATGATTATGATGTAGAAAGTTTTAAGAAGTATGCTAAAGATAATGGTTGGTTATATAAGTTCAAACAAAATATGGAAAGTAGTGAAAAAATAGTAGATACCCAAACGGATGAAACTAAATTTATATCATTACTTGTTAATGATATTCAAATGACAGATGATGATGAACCAGAATTTCCTTATTTAGATACTATGAAATTTTATTCTCCATCATTAAAAAAGATAACAAATAATGAAAGTCTTTTAATTGGTAATGTTATTTATACATTAACCGGAACAGATGGTACTGATTTTTATAGAACAGAAGAACATACTATTGAAGAACTAAGAGAAATGTATTATGATGATATAATAAATGATTTGTATTATTATGCTGAAACGTTTCCAGATGTATTCTGGAATCACATTGATGATGATAGATATGTACAAGATTATATAGAAGGTGAAATAGAATACTATGAAACTGATCTCGAATATATGGATAATCTTGAAGATGAAGTAAGAAAGTATATAAAAGATTATGTGGATGATGATAAAATACCGAAAAATTTTGATGACTTAGATTTTAAAGAATTGATTGAATTAGTAGATGATTTAGGTATTAAATACGAACTTTGTCAAGATTTAGTTAATGATAGATATCGTAATTATACCACACAAGAGGTACATGAAGAATTATATGGGGATGTTAATAGTCTTGATAAAAATATGTTTAATACATATATTAATTATTTAGATGAAGAAGATTTTGCAGAAGAAATATCAAATAATGAAGATGAAGATTATTTAAGAGATAAATATGATAATAATTAAAAAATAATATTAAAAATGTTTTAATATATAATAAAAAATAATACCTTTGTAATGTCTAAACTTGATAATAAGAAGAAATTGGAAGAGATACACGAAAGATTAGACAAAAAGGCTAAAATTTTTTATGTTGCTTACAAAAATAATAGATTAGATTTAAATAAGTTAAATGATGATATGAAAAACAGAGTTCTTAAATTAGCACAGGAAGAAAATGGTGGTAAATATAATCGTTTAGTTAGTAAATTAAAAGAACAAAAAATACAAAATATTAAAAACGCTATTGATAATATCGACAAATCCTCTGAAAGTGAGACAATAGAAAAAGATGAAGAACCTGAGTTGTCGGAGAAAATAATAGTTAAATTTAACGATTTTAAGAGTATATAAAGGATAGAAAGGTTTAATTGAGTATGGATACCACATTTAGTATTAAAGGTATCTGAGAGGATGTTAGAGGGGTTATAATAGATAAAAATAAGTTAGTTCTACTTAATAAAAAGGGTGTGAGATTTGCACCCTTTCTTTTTGGTCTTGTTATTTTTATATATAAAGATAAAAATAACATGCAACATTTTATTTATACTTTATCAGACCCCATTTCTAATGAAATCAAATATATCGGTAAAACAAAAAATTTAAAAAATAGATTAGGAAGTCATATGACACCGTGTAATTTAAAAAATACATGGACTGCTAAATCTAAATGGTTAAAATATTTAAAGAATAATAATTTAAAACCTATAATGGAAACTATTGATATAGGAGATGAAAATAATATAGATGATTTAGAAATTTATTGGATTTCTCAATTTAAAACTTGGGGGTTTAAATTAAAAAACGAAACAGATGGTGGACAAAACCCAACACCCAAAGGAAGTAAATTAAAGAAAAGTCATATTAAATCTTTAAAAAATAATCATCCAAATAAAAAACCAGTCAATCAATATACACTTGATGATAAATTTGTAGCAGAATATGATTCCGCATCTGATGCAGAAAAAAAATTAAAATTACACCATGTGGGTGATTGTTGTAGAAACACAAGAAAAGAATGTGGTGGTTTTTATTTTAGATTTAAGGATAATTATTTTCCATATATTCAAAAAATTGATTATTGGACAGGAACTAAACACAAACAAGAAACTGTCAAAAAAATGAAAATGAATCACCCATTAAGAAAAGTTGTTTGTCAATATGATATTGAAACTAATAGAAAAATATCCGAATATGAATCATTACACGAATCATCAGAAAAAACAGGATTACAAAGAGGGCATATATCAAATTGTTGTAAAGGAAAAGAAAATTATAATAGTGTAGGTGGGTATTATTTTAGATTTAAGGGTGAATATTTCCCATTTATTAAACACTATGCTTCATTAGGAAGATTAAAAAATAAATATGGAATAAATATTTAATTTTTGTTTGTAAATTAAATATATAACATTATATTTGTATAATTAAAATAAATCACATAAAAATGAAAAATAATATGAAGAAAACCTATTTAGAATTTATTAAAGAATCTGTAAGTAATTCAGTACGAGTACGATACGCTCCATCTCCCACCGGACCAAATCATGTCGGTGGTATTAGAACAGCATTATATAATTATCTATTTGCTAAAAAACATGGTGGAAAATTCATTCTTAGGATAGAAGATACGGATTCTACGAGATTTGTTCCAGGAGCAGAACAGTATATTATAGACTCTTTTGATTGGTTAGGTCTTAAATTCGATGAAGGTCCAGGTATTGGTGGACCATATGGTCCATATAGACAATCCGAAAGAAGGGGGATTTATAAAGATTATGTAGATCAATTGGTTGAAAAAGGATTGGCATATTATGCATTTGATACCGCAGAAGAATTAGATAAAGCAAGAGCTGAAATTCCTAATTTTTCTTATGATTCTCATACACGAATGGGTTTAAAAAATTCATTAACTCTTTCACCCGAAGAAACAGACAGGTTACTTAAAGATTCACAAGATTATGTAGTTCGTATTAAATATCCGGATGAACCAATTAATATTTCATTTAATGATATGATTCGTGGTAACATTACTATCAATTCAGGCACACTTGATGATAAAGTAATTTGGAAAAAGAAAGATGAACTTCCAACTTATCACTTAGCTAACGTAGTTGATGATCATTTAATGAAAATTTCACACGTAATTCGTGGAGAAGAATGGATTCCATCAACACCATTACATGTTTATTTATATGATAGTTTTGGTTGGGATAAACCTCAATTTGCACACTTACCTTTGATTCTAGGTCCAAGTGGAAAATTAAGTAAAAGGGATGGTGATAAATACGGATTCCCTGTATATCCTTTAGAATGGGTAGACCCAAAAGTTGGTACAGTATCAACAGGATATAAATCAATGGGATACAACCCACAAGCAGTTCTTAACATTCTTGCTTTCCTTGGTTGGAATCCAGGAACAGAAAAGGAAATTTATAGTTTAGATGAATTAATACAAGATTTTGATATATCAAGAGTTAATAAATCTGGTGCTAAATTTAACCCAGTTAAAGCAGCTTGGTTTAACGGACAACATTTAAAAGATTTACCTGTTGATGAATTGTTAGATGAATTCAAAGTGGAATTAGATAAGAGGGGTATTGAAATGAGTGATGATTCCGCTAAAAAGATTATAGAAGCCAATAAGAATAAGATTAACTTTGTTAAGGATATCTTTACAGAAGCTTCATATCTTTTTGAAAAACCAACAGAATTTGATCCTAAAGGAATGAAGAAATGGAACTTACGAGCTGCTGAATTATTAAAAGATTTAAAAACAAATTTAGAATCAGTAAATAAATGGGTTGAAAAAGATATTCAAGATTCATTTGTTAAATATGTAGCAGATAACAATATTGGTTTTGGTGATATTACACCACAATTAAGACTTGTTCTTACAGGTAAATCAAATGGTCCATCTTTATTTGGTATTATGGAATTACTTGGAAAAGAAGAATCATTAGATAGACTTGTTAATTATAATTTACCAAAACCAACCGAAGCTAAACAATCAGCTTCAAGTGATGATGGAAACAATCAACAAGAAATCGAAAGGTTACAAGCTGAATTAAAGGGTGTATCAGGAGCATTATCAGGAACAGAAAAGAAATTAAGTAATCCTAATTTTGTAGATAGAGCACCCGCACAAGTTGTAGCTGCTGAAAAAATAAAATTAGAAGAACTAACACAAAAGAAATCTGATTTAGAAAAACAACTTGATGCATTAAGATAAAAAAGAAAGGGGAGTATTTAACTTCCCTTTTTTAATTTAACCTTATCTGTTTTAACTCTGTAAGAATTTTGATATAAAATGTTCCCTATTTCACACTCGAACAGTCTGACGGGAACATTTTTCTTTTTCATATATTTAACTAATCCTTTAGCACCACTTAATGTTTGTGCTACCCATATTCCCCCTAAATCAGCTTTCGAATAATCTATTCTATCTTTAGGTTCATAAATCCATTCATCAATAGGAAATGTCATTATGTTAGGATTCTTTCTTAAACCCAGTGATTGTAAATTTAATGTAACTACTTTATAATATTTTTTCATTAATCTAAACTATCTAATAATTGTTTTTCTAAATATTTTTTAATAAAATCACCATGACAACTCTTGGGTTTACACCAACATAAAAGATTAACTTTTCCGAATTCTTGATGCATTTCAAGTATTAAATCTAATTCGCTACTGAAATCATAATCATCTAATCTACTATAAAAATAATCTTCATATGATGCAATTGCTTCATCCCTTGTAGGAACAAAATATTTAGATGCTTTAGATGTTTTTAAGTGAGTATACGGATTACCCAATATAGAAGGTCTACCAATATAAAAATCATATTCTGTTGGAGTATGATTCTTTTTATTTACTACTTCAATTCCTGATTTAAAAAATGGTGTTAACATATTTTTATTTTTATTTTAAAAATTAAATAAACTATTTAATACTGATAATCTTTTGTTTATTTCTGGTAATCCAAGTGGAACAATAAATTTGTTCACAATCCCTAAGAAACATTTTTCAAATTGTTCATCCATATCAATCATAACTTTTTCTTTCTCTACTATTTCGTGAGGATGAAAACTTCTTAAATATCCAAAAACATTATGTAATGGATGTTTACAATAATAATATTTAATACGACCAGATTTAACCATATCGTATCTTGTTTTAAAATCTGAATTTTTATTTAATAAATAATTATGAAACGCAGCTGCTTTAACTCCAAAGTGAGCACCTTTTACACATTCCATACTTTCAGTATCATCTAATACTTTATCATTATAATTTGTGCAAGATGTAGTCATACTTATTTCTTCAATATCAGCTAATTCAAATTCTTTTCGTATTTCCTTAACAATTTTTAATACCTGATAAATATCTACTCTATCAGCATTTTCAAATAAATAGTTAATAACTCTATAAATATTCTTTCTTACAAATGGTGGAGTAGATGAACGAACAATTTCAATCCCTTTTGGATAGTAATAACTAAGTTCAGAATAAAATACACCATCTTCCCAAACAACATTATTAAGATAATGTTTCTTCTTTAAGAACAAAGCTGATTTACTTATTGTTTCTAATTCAAAATCATGTAAACTCTCTATACCAAATTGTGCAGCATATTCATCTAATAATCTATCAAATATTGGTTTTACATAAATTGTATCAACGTGAAGTATAAATCTCCTTCCCCAATCAATATCTTTTATTTTATCAAACCCAACGGATTTCATAATCGGTGTAAATGTAACATATAACGAGTCAGTATCACCATACACAACTATCTGATTATCACCATCATACTTAGGACGACCTTCTTCTTCAATCCACAATGGATTTGTATCAAGTGCTTCGACATTAGAAAAATCCCAAACATGATATTCATAAAGAACATTAATATCACCATTGGAAAATTCTTTTGGTGTTAAATCTTCTTCTTCAACTCCTTTGTGTCTAAGTAAGTCTTTTAATGAATCTTCACCCCAACCTAACGGTTGAAAGTCATTTGTGTATGCTTGAAATTTTCCGCCTTTTTCACAGATGTATTCCATACCAAGTCTTTTGTGCATTTCGGTATCATTATGCCATTTATTATAGAAATGATCTTCAATTTTTTCCATCATAAATTGATTGACATCTCTACCGTGTGCAGTAATAGCATTGGCGATGTCAGCATTTGAACACACAAAGTATTTGTTAGCGAACGCACCGTAAGTACCGTTCAAGGTGAGTTTAAGAGCCAACTGCATAGCTTTAGCATAATCTCTGTCAGCTCTGGTCTTAGTAATTTTTTCTTCTAATTCTTTTATACGAAGTTTTTTTGCTCTATCATCCATTTATAATTTAATGATTTTTATAAATTATAGAGTGATATTTGAATAATGTTTATTTTTTCTGTTGTTTTACTCCGATTTTTATTTCTTGTCGTTGTTCTAATGAATCTATTGGATTACCATCTTCATCTACTGGTGTTATTGATATATCACCTTTGTATTCGCTGTTAGTTTTTTTTTGATCATCAACAGGTTCAGCAACAATAGTATAATTTTTATCTTTATCTATTCTTTCTAATTCAGCATTAGCTCTTTTATCTTCGTAATCTAATAATTTTTTCAATAACTCTTTATTACTATCTCCATAATCAATGAATAGTTGAAATTTACTATTCCACAAATCATTATTTGTTTCGTTTATTGATGTAAAATCTGTATAAATTCTATTTAAACCATCTTGTGTTTGTGTTCTATTAATAACAATTTCAGTTTTAATTTCGTCTAATTTTGCTCCAAAAGAATCCATTTTTGTAGTCATACTACCCACTTTATTACCAACAATCCAAACAGTAGCAATTGCACCGATTGAAGTTATTAATAAATTTCTTAATTGACCATATGATAATTTTAATTTATCTATTATTTTCCCTACATCTAATGCCATTTCTAAATTGTTTATTTTTATAATATATATAAAAACAGAAAGATAATTTCTTTCTATAATGATATTATAATATAGATTTTTAATATATAGATAAAAAGAAAGTAAAAGTATGCCCATTTCTAAACAAATAGAACTTAGAGCTAAAAAAGATGTTATAGACGCACTTAATGATTTAATTGATAGATATCTCAAAGAAGGTTTAACTATCAGTCAAATTAAAAAGTATTTTAATAGAAAAACAGCACAAGCAAATTTAATAAAAGATATTAATGGTGTGGGTAAACAACATTTCGAAGATCATAATGAATATAAGACATTTGTAAAATCAATATTAAGAGAAATTCTTTATGATAGAAAATCAGAAATCGAAACTATGGAGTTACAAAAGGAAAGTATGAAAATCACAAAATTTTCAGAATTTGAATCACAAAACGAGGCAGTAGATTATAGTGATATTACAGCAGAATATTTATTTAATGATATTGGTTTTGCTAATGATGATGTTGATATTTTATCAGCTTATTTTAAAACAAAAGAGGATTATATAGAAGTTAAAGATAAAGATTATTGTGTTTATTCTATTACAGACTTTAAGACCGATATAATGAAGAATAATAGGGTGAAAATGGATGTATTGATATTAGCAGACTTTCAACTCGAAAAAATGAAAGATAATATCACAAGAAAAATATTAGGTGGTGTATATGAACAAATACCACAAGATATTGAATATATGGGAATACTTGTTAAACCACATACAATTTTAGATAAAGAAAAACTTAAAGAATCAGTTGATTTAATTGTTGATAAGAATATACTAAACGTAGTATCTAGTGTTACTAAATATACATATGAAGCTAAATATGGTGAAAATTATCATATATGGAAAAAAGTAAAATAATATGAAACATTTAAAATCATATAATGAATCATTAAGGGATAAAATGACAGGTACACCAGTAATGGATGTTATTAACATTGCAATTAAAGAGACAGAAGAAGCATCAGGAAATATGCCAGAAACTTTAAAAGATTATCTTTTTAAAACTATGTGTAATAAATATAAAATTGGAGTAGAAATTGTTGAAGATGGAGATTATGATTTCGAGGCTTTCGGATATAAATATAAAATTACACCAATTAATGAATCTTTGAGAGATAAAATGACAGGTAAATCAAAAGAAGATATAAAAAAGTCCATATCTGATTATTCTGCCTCTAAAAAATTATCTTGGTCAAAAGATAATATGGATGATTTATATACTGATGAAGAGAAAAAAATATTAAAACACCAAACTATAAAAGAATTTAATTATGATAGAGAACGTCTTATTAAATTGATGACAGATTTAGCAACTATATATGATGTAGAAATTAAAATATCAGAAGATGAAGTTTCAGAAGAAGGTGATGGGTATATTAATGTTTCATTTGAATATTTAAATACGAACTTTTATATGGAAATCTATCAAATCGAATATTTAATGGAAGCTGGGTATAATCCAATAGGTAAAGATACTAATCTATATAGTGACTGGGATGATCAATTAGAATACATAGAAGATGGAATTGATAAAATAGAAGATTGGGTTGAAAAATTAAAATGGAAAAAAGGTTAATAATGAAAAAGTTAATTAATTTTAGTGAATACATAAATGAAAGTAGTACCTTTTTAAAAGTTTATAGAGGTGCATCATATCCTTATAACTACACAGTTATTAAGGGAGATGAATTGTATTTTGTTAGTTATAGAAAAGGAAAACCATTTCTTCATAAATACCAAGGAAAAGTAAACACAGATGTTTATAACCCAAATGGAGAATTAATTAAAAACCCATCTAAACCACTTATTTATCTTATTCAAAGTAAATTAAAGGGAAAGGTAAACGAATCATTAAATGAAGAATATGATAAACCAAATGATGATATTCCATTAGATAGATTGTCATTTATGAATCTTTTAAATGCACAGGTTATTGAATTATTAAAAAATTATCCTAAAGAATTTAAAATTGATTTAATCCCAGGAAAAAAACTCACTATTAGTACTGATAACCCTGATGATTTAAAAGTAATAGTAAGAATTGGAAATGATAAAATACATTTTACAGCTAAACCAACCGAAGGTCCAGAATATGAATTTGATTTTAGTTTTGATAAAAATGGTGTAGAAGAAATATTTGATTTAATTGAAGGTGCATTTAAGAATGATAACGGTGGTATTAAGTCAGATAGTGGTGATACATATAAATTTGATGATGAAGATGAATCAACAGAATTAGAACTTGATGTTGATGATGAAGAAAATTTAGATACCCCTATCACTAAGAAACCAGTTAGAAGAACTCGTACTATTAATATAAATGTTATTCAAGATGTATTAGAAGATGCATATATTTTAGATGATATTGACTTGAAAAACATATCACCAGAAGAACTTATCAGAAGAATGCTTCTCGAAACAAGGAAAAGAACAAGAAAATAATTATAATGTTTTAAAATAGTTTTTTTTAATAAAAACTTTTCACTACATTTGCAATACAAGATATTAAAAAATTGTCTTAATGCTAATAAATTATAGTCATATAGTTTCTAAACCCAAAATAGAAAAGAAAACGCGCGGTCATTTTCTTTTTATTAGGAAACAATTTAATTGTTCATATTTAACTTGTACAGACTTCATTAAAAGAGATGATTTATTCGTAGTAGTACTTAGAAACGCTAATAATCATTTCGTTGGATTAACATTAGTAAAAGACACAATAGAATCAGAAAGAAAAGCAATAACCTACCCATCATCAAAATTACCAAGAAAAAAATCAACACTACTTAATACATTTTATTTCTTTAGACCAACACCAAATCAACCAAGACGTATTTGGGTTAAACAAACACCAACTAAATATCATGAAATTGAATATCATGTATACCGTGTTGTTTTTACTCTAGTATCCAAAAAATTTAGAGGAATGGGTTATAATCAAATATTACTCGATTATGTATATAATAAAGCCGTTAGAACAAAAGATTGTAGAAAAATAATAGCGAGCATCAGAGAATCTAATACTGCATCTTTAAAATCATTCGAAAAAAATGGGTATCGTATATCTAAATGGTATACTAAACCATATAAGAATGGTGAAAAGAAAATAAGAGTATATAAAAGTACAACTGAAAGAGAAAAGAAAACAGTACTTAAAGAAACCACAATAGAAATAAATAAAATAATCAAAGAAGCAGCAAAGAAATTAGAAGAATCATTAAAGAAACAAAGAGAAGTAGAGAAAAAAGCATTAGAAGCTGCGCAGAAAGAAGCATTTATGAAACAATCAATATTAGATATGGATATGAATATGGATATGGGTTAGACTATTTCAATTACATCAAATTCAACATTTGGGTTTTCTTTATTCATAATATCTTTAATGAGTCTACCCTTTTCTTCAATATCAACATCATCTTTATCATATTTCCATATAACTTTTTTGAGATTTAATTCAGAACTTATTGAAAATGTTATAAATCTTAATGATGCACTGTTTAAATATTCAAAATATATTTCTAATGTTAAATCTGAAACACTTTTTAATTTTTGTGTAATATTAAAATAAAAATCATATGCATCCTCTGGTATTGATTTACCTTCAAATTTAGCATACTTCTCGTCATAATCCACTGATATTTCCGGGGTTATGTTTGTTGATTTTATTATAAGTATATTCTCACTCATTATTATATTGAACTTTTTTTATAATATTATATATAAAAAATTGGTATTCTAAATTATTTTTCTTATTTTTGTGTATTAATAACTAAAAATCATACTATGAGCGCAAGTGCTCCCAAATTAATGTTGAAGGTAGAACTACCAAATGAGACTGATATAAAGTTTACTTTAATTCAAGTGTCTTATCTTTATGCTAATAAATTAGATGGAAGTAAGTTCCTATTCACTAATAACGGATGGACTATATATCATGGTAAAAACTTTTCTTTAAATAAGAAACAAATTTTATCTTTACCAGAATCTTGTTTAAGACAAGAATCAAAAGTTAGATTTGATTCAAATGAAGAAAGATATGAATATTTAAAAGGTTTAGCCAATGCACTTGAATTTTGGTCTAAATCACATATTTTTAAAAAACTAAATTTAGTTAATAAAGTTAAAATTAATTTTCACAAATCCTTATGGATAATATTTTAAGATTATGGGTGTACCTAAAATGACATTAAGAGTTGAATTGGTAGGAGAAAAACAAGTGAAAATTAGGTTACTTCATGTAACAGATATTTTTGTGAATCGTCCCCATAAAATTCGAACTAGAAATCAATGGACATATACAAGTGGTGAATTTTTTAATTTAGATTTGATTCGTGCAAAAGTTGTACTCCCAACAAAATTAGATTTAAATATTAGTGAGGTTGTTTTAGATTTCAGTAGCGATGGAACACGAAAAATTCTTTTAAGAGATTTTAATAAATCATTATCAGAATGGTCATCAGATCATTTTTTCAAAATAAATAGAATATTTTCTGATACACCTTGTATAAGATTTCACAAAAAATTATGGATAATATATTAAAAAATGAGTGTACCTAAAATGACATTAAAAGTAGAATTAATTAGTAACAACGGTGCTATTATTAATTTAGTGCAAGTATCCGATGTGTTTACTAAAAGTTTTCCATTACAAATGGGTGGATCTACTATATACACTGAAAATGATTGGACATTTATGGTAGGTAGAAGTTTTATGATAAACCTAAGAACCAAATTTGTTTTATTACCATTACACCCAAATAAAGAAAAAGATACACTCTATTTTGATAATGATAATGATAGAAAAGAAGCATTAAAAGATTTTCATACAGCATTATTACAATGGTCAGGTGATAAGGTTTTTAATAATAAACCATTGTTTTCAAAGACACCTAATATAAAGTATCATAAAAATATATGGATAATATTTTAAAAATATGAGTTACCCTAAAATGACATTAAAATTAAACCTAATTGGTGAAGATATTGTAGAAATTAAATTATTACAGTTGACTGATATTTATTCAAAATCCGAAGTAATAATTGATAAAAATATATTCACTGATAATAAATGGTTATTTATATCAGGTACATGTTTTATAATAAATGAAAAAACAAAAACTTTTATAACTCCAAATAATTTAGATTCTAAATATGATAATAAAGATACACTTTATTTGGAAAGTGATGAAGAAAGAAAAGAGACTTTACAATATTTAAGTATAGCATTATTACAATGGTCAGATAATAAGATATTTAAAAATGAACCTAAATTTTCAGAAACACCCCGCATAAGGTATTACAAAGATATGTGGATAATATTTTAAATATGGTTGGTAAAAAAGAAATAAAATTAGAATTAAAATTTAAATTCTATCTGAGAAGTTCAGTTAGTATTAAATTAACAAAACTATCATCTGCTTTTACTTATACAGGTGCAAATATAAAATTATATACATCACCTGATGGTTTTATTATTGATACGGGTTATTTGTTTTCCTATAATAGAAGTGGTATGACAATACCAGCATATATTTTCTATGATGAATGTGATAACACCGACTTGTGTGCCTATTTTAATTTCGAATCCGATACAGATAGATATAATTCTTTAAAAAGATTATATAATTATCTCGAAGGATTATCCCAATCCAGAATATTTCAATATGACAATACAGGATATGTAGAAAGTCAAGATGATAAATGGATTCTGTATTAAGAACTTCAACTTAATATTTTAATATATAATACAAAATAAATGTTTTATTTTGATGAAAGTATTAAAATATGATAAATTACTCAATGAAGGATTATTAGATTTCACATCAAGAGATTTAATAATGGAGCTTATCACATCCAATATTCCACTATCAGATATTAAAGAACTTAAAAAAGATTTATTATCACTTAATGAATCTATATTTAATGATATGTATAAGAAATTTGATAAGTGGTTATCAAAAAAAGCAGTAGATTATCTTGTCCGTAGTACATCCAAACATTTCGATGAAAGATTAAAGATTATTCACATGTTTGATCCTACTGATTTTTCAAATATAGATAGTTGTAAATTTATTTATTTAGGTGGTGGTATAGATGCCGCAACCGATTTAGACCATAACTGGAGATATTGGTTTGAAAATCAATTCAGTAATCAAAAACCAAACCCTCATGTAATGTATAATGAAGATGCAGTTAAAATGAGTAAATCAGGTAGTTGGAAAGGTATTGATAAAAGTCAGTTTGAAAATCCCATATTATTTAATCCATTACGAAACGAAATTATAAGAAATGATCCTGAATTCCAACACGCATATAAATCTTTTAAATCAGGTGCATTTGATGAACCATTTATGAAAGATGATTCAGAACTTAGAAAATTAGGTAGATTTTTTAATAAGAATGTAGTGGAATTCGATTTAAAAGCATTTACTCTATGTGATACCAATTTTGTTAAATGGGATGCAACGGCAGGAGCAGGAACAAAAGGAGAACTTCAACTTTCAATGAATGTTAAACAAAATATATTTATGTGGGTTGATAGTGATAGAGATAGAGAAGATTTAAGATTAAAAGTTAGTAATATATCACCTTGGACATTAGGTTCAATAACTAAAATTGTAAGAGGTGACAAAGAAGTGATGCTACTTATAAATAGTATTAAAAAAATGAATAATATATAAAATGAATAATTTAATGACATTTGAATCCCATGCTGTATTAGGTAGAGTGGAAACAATAGCAATATCTAATGGACAAGGACAATCAATTATGAGAGATGCTAAAATAGATACTGGTTCTTTTTCATCAAGAATATCATCAGGGATTGCTAAAGAATTACAATTACCTGTTGTAGATCAAAAGAAAATTACAAGTGTAATGGGTGAAGAAGATAGAATTTTTGTTGAATTACAATTTAATATCGCCGGAATTGAAATTAAAACAGTTGCTGGTATCGCAGATATGGGTGATTTAAGAAATGAAGTTAGTATCGGTAGAAAAGATATTGAAATGATTGATGCTCTTGTTGATGTAAAAAAAGATGTTTCAAAAGAAAAAGAAAATATTCCAGTTCCAACTGAAAATGTTGAACCAACTTTACAAGCGATGGAAGTAGAAGTAGAATTACCAATAAATAATTTAGAAGATGCTGAATCAATTATACAATCTTTTGAATCGTTTAACAATAAATAAAAAACACAATGGAAGTTAAAAAATATGGACAATTGAACGAAGAAATTCATCCTAATGATGAACAAACAATTAAACTTTTAGTTAATGCAATACAAAAATTAATGAAATCATCAATAGAAGTTAGATTACAAGGATTTGAGGGTATTGTATTAATAGATGGTCTAGTTGCATTTACAACATCAGGTAACAGCACCGTTGCGGTTATATCGGGATATTTATCAGGTATGTTTAAAGGGTTAATGGCTGAAAAAAATTAAAATAAATAATGAAAATATTAAAAAGATTTAATGAATTATTTGAAAAAGCAGAAGAAGCAGTTCAATTAAAATCTCTTATAACAGATGATGGGAACGAAATAGTAATTGATGGTTATTATGAACCAGGTGTTGGTATATTTGATTACGATGGAAATGAATACCCTATTGGTGTTGGTATTGATGGTACAGTGTATAAAAACGAAAATTAATATATAATTAAATGAATAGAATTAGAAAATTTAACGAAACAAACGGTCCAGCTTATGGAAAAGAAGAAACTACTAAAAGAGGATTAAAGGGTATTCCGTTGACTAGTGAAAATCCAACTATGGTTGATAATGATACATTTGATGATTCTATCCCTAACGAAGATAATATGATTGATGAAGATGAACCAATCACAATCCAAAAAAAGAAAAAATATAAAGCAGTGAAAAGAACTAAGAAATTTAAAGAATTATACGAAAGTATAAGTCAAGATAGAATAAAAGAATTCTATGATAGAATGAACAAAATGATTAATGATTGGGATGAAGGAGAAGATGAAGATAATTACCCATCACATTCAGAAATGGCATCAGAAGTTGGTGAAATAATGGATGATATGAATTTAACTACACAAGATCTTAAAGATATAGTTGCTGCGTATCCAGATGACACTCATATAGAATGGTATGTAAAACCACAAGTAGATTTTGAAGAAAAAGAAGATACAAAATTAAATACACAAAGAGATTTTATCAGAAAATTATCAAAAGAACCAAATATGACTAATCAAGAAGCTGATAAGATTATTGTTGATATGAAAAAATTAATAAATGGAGTAGATGATAATTTTTACTCTCATAGATATTAGAAGATGAAAAAAATTAGTACATATGATAATTTTTTAAATGAAAAACAAGATACTATTTTAACCGAAATAGAATCTCTGTTCTTTTTACCTTTGGAAGAAAGGAAGAAGTTAGAAGTTGAGCTTAAAAGATTAAAATATGCTAACGAATCTTTAGTAGAAGGATATTTATCAAAAATAATGGATAAATTACATAATTGGTTAACAGACAGAGCTCTTAAATATCTTATTAATAATAAATCTAGAATGTTACCTAAAATGTTAGAAGGTTTAAAAGTATTAGACCCAACAGATTTATCCGGATTACAACCAATTAAATCTATGTATTTAGGTGGTGGGATTGATTTTGCAATGGATTTAGGTGGCGGTTGGAGAGATGGTGTTGAACAACTATTTGGAATTGACCACGTAGTTACAGGAGAAGATGTTTACGCATTAGGTTCATCAAAAAAGATTGATACTAGTAAGTATACTAAACCTATGATTTTGAACCCATTAAATATAGAACCAAATAGAAATGACCCAAACAGTGCATTTGCACAAATGTTTGCAAAATGGAAACAAGGTCAATTAAATAAAGCTAAATCAAGTGAAGTATTAGATAAAGATTGGAAAGAATGGGTTAGTGTAATAAATAAACAAATTAAAATACCAGATTTACATATATTAAGATTTTGTGATGCTAACTTAGTTAAATATGATTCAGTAGCAGGTGATGGTACAAAAGGAGAATTACAATTATCAGATTGGGCTGGACAACAAATATTCTTATGGTTAGGACAAAAAACTGTTGAAGGTGATATGTTTGAAGTAAAAAACGTAAGTCCTTGGTCACTTCCTTTAGCAACTAAAATACTTAGAGGTGAAGAAGAAGGGTGGTTATTTTTAAAAGAATTAAAAAATAAATTTTCATCATAATGATAATTAAAAAATTTAATGAATCTCTTAGAGATAAAATGGTAGGTAAAGAACTTAATGGAGTTCAATTAAAAATCTATAATTTTATTACAGATATAAAAGAGAAAGAAGAAGATGAATTCAATGGAGAAGATATATCAAAAATATTCGAATTAATACGAGAGGTTAAAGGTGTTTCTGATATGGAATTAATAGGTGTATTAGTAGATGCTGAATATATAACACCAAGTAGAATCTTATATATGATTCAAGAATCATTATATAGTAATAATAAACAAGATCCGTGGCACTATTATGAACCTAAAGATGAAGAAGTATCTGAAGATGATATAGATGATTTATTAGATGTATTAAAAAAATTAAATAAAAAATGAAAAAAGTAAAAAAACTTAACGAAGCACCAGAAAACGTAAACGGTATTAAAACAACTGACCTATGGGTAGTGCAATCTTCACCTGGTTCAGACCCTTATTATATTTTTACAAAAAAAGAAGATGCACAAGTTGAAAGAGATAGATATGCTAAAGAATATTATGATTATTATCGAGGTGTTAATAAAAGGATGTCTGATGAAGAATTTGCAAATAATTTTAAAATCGTAATGGATAGAATAAAAGTTGTTACATTAGAAACTGCTATTGAAGATAGAGTTGAAGAAGCTGTCTATAATGCAACAGACCCAGGTGAAGATTATTAAAAATTAAAACATAATAAAATGAAATTTAAAAAATTTACTAAATTAAATGAAAGTGATAGTTATATTAAATATACACTAGACGATTCAAAAAAATTGATGCAAAATTTATTATTAGAGTGGGAAAATAAAAAACCATCGTGGTCAAAAACACAAGACGCTTTCCAAAAAGGAAGATTATTAGGAGCTATCGAAACTATTTTAACATTAAACAGTAAATTAGAAGGGGGAAAACCTTATGATTATGAAGCAGAAAATTTTGAAAGTATGATGTTACGAATGGGTAACGAATTATTAAAAGAAAAAGACCCTATTAAAAAGGAAGAAGATACAACAGAATTAGAAAACCCAATTGATTAATTGGGTTTTTTTATGCTAAAATGTTGATTTTTTGTTTCGATTTGAAGATTTTTATATATAAACCTATAACTTTATTTTATATTTAAACTATAATATATTTGGATATTATACATATAGTGTGTATATTTGTAGTCCAAATAAGTATAACTTAAACTATATAAATATGAATTATAAAAATGTAACAACAAACATTAGACAAGAGTTAAAAAATTACATTGTGGAAAACAATATTAAATCTCTTGTATTGGGTATATCAGGTGGTATTGATAGTGCTATCTGTGCCGCATTAGCAAAACCAATTTGTGATGAACTAAATATACCTCTGATTGGTAGGTCATTACCCACTACTACAAATTCAGGTGGTGAAAATTCAAGAGCAAAAGAAATCGGAAAACATTTTTGTACTGATTTTAAAGAAGTAAATATAGAATCTGGATTTACTGCTATGTATGGTTTAGCAATTGACAATTTTCATATTGAACAAGATGGAATTACTGATAAAAAAGAATCTATTCTTAGAGGAAATGTAAAGGCTCGTACTCGAATGATACTTCTTTATGATATTGCTGGTGCCACAGATGGAATGGTTTTATCCACCGATAATTGGACTGAGTATCTTCTTGGGTTTTGGACATTACACGGCGATGTGGGAGACTATGGAATGATTCAAGAACTTTGGAAAACTGAAGTATATAATTTAGCAGAATGGTTAGCAAACGAATTAAGTAGTGATGCTTACTTACTTAAAGTTCCCGATGATAATGCTAATGCACTTCACGATTGTATAGATTGTCAAGCAACTGACGGGTTAGGTATTAGTAACTCTGATTTAGACCAAATCATGCCGGGTTGGACAGGAACATCAAGAGATGGTTACAAGATAGTAGACGATAAGCTAATGGACTATTACCACACACATAACGGTGATATATCTGATCCTGTAATTAGTCGTTACCTCAGAACGGAATTTAAAAGAAAAAACCCCGTTAATATTAAAAGAACTAAAATTGACGGGTAATAAAAGTACATAGTTCTAAAAAAATAATAAAATGAAAATGGATTACACAATAAATTGTCTTTATGACTTTTCTATAACACTTACTTATCATATTCATGATTGGGGTACGGTAGGTAATAGGAAAATGTTCGTTGAGGAATATTGTAACAATCACAAAATAGTCGGAAAAGACTGTATTAAAGCAATTAATAAATACTCTAAACATTATCTTAAAAATAAACTTTCTTGGTTTCCGACAAGAGAAGATATTGAAGAATGGTATAGTTTTTATAAATATAAAAAAGAACAGAAATAATGACAATAGGATTATTTGGAACATGTGGGAATTCCCGTTGGCGGGATTCATTTATGGAAGTTTATAATAGTAAACAAATCCATTATTTTAACCCAGTTAAAAATGACTGGAAAGTTGAGGATGCTAAAATAGAAGCTGATCATTTAGCTAATGATGATATTATTCTATTCCCTGTTACCAACGAAACAACAGGATTGGGTAGTTTAGGTGAAGTAGGTTTTTCTATTCTACAAGCAATAAAATTGGATTCTAATAGAGAAATTGTTGTTATGATAGATGATGATTTAAATGATGTAGCAAAACTTATGTATGAAGAAGGTACTGTGAGAGAATCTATTAAAATGAGAGCATTAATTAAAGCACACCTCAATAAATTAAATTATCCTAATGTTTATCTTGTAGATACACTTGAAGATATGTTAGCTGTTTCATTAGAATTGGTTAATATCAATTTTATTAGAACGAAATTAGAATATTATAGGTCTACAAAATAAATATATACTTTGGGTATCTAATCCGAAAAACAAAGATGGGTGAAAGTCCCATTACCATTATTAAAAATATATAAAAGATAAGTAATGGTGTCTAGACTCAGAGGGGATAGGGTACTGAGATAGCTTCAAAACACCCAATTGCGTTCCCCTCGGTCCAGGACTAAACTTTATCTCGTTTTCTTCATATATAAGAAGAAATAATCAAATAAAAAATATTATCACATTTATTTGGAAAATCCATTAGTTTTTCCTATATTTGTATATTATTAACCAAAAAAATAAAATTATGAAAGCAACATTAGCAACATTAGTATTGTACATTTACAATAAATACATCTACGAAGATTGGGATGTTTTCACAAAATGGGGTAAAAGATTTGTTTATCCATTCTGGTTGATTCGTATTGTGTATGTTACAGTAGCATCCCCAGTATTGGTTCTTGGTTACTATTGGGAAAATTCATCTATATATCCTATTGTACAACAAGCTCGTCTTGAATCAATGGTGATGATGGATCAAATGATGACTGAATTTAATAGTCATAAAAAATAAAAAATATAATATGAGCGAAACAACTAAATGGTACGTAATTAGAACAGTTACCAATAAGGAAAAAAAGTGCAAAGAACAAATTGATTCAGAAATCTCTCAAAGAGGTTTTGATAAATATGTTAAACAAGTTGTTATTCCAATGGAGAAAATTTTTCACATTAGAAGTGGGAAAAAAGTGGCATCTGAAAGAAATCACTATCCAGGATATATCCTTATTGAAACAGACCCAGCAATTCTTGGTGAATTGATGTTAATGTTTAAAAGTATTAATTTTGTAGCTGGTTTCCTTGGTGCTGATGATAGTAGAAAAGAACCTGTTGCATTAAGACCATCCGAAGTAATACGAATACTCGGTAAAATGGATGAATTAGCAAACGCAGATGAAACTGTTCTTAATAGATATTTTGTTGGAGAAACCGTTAAATTGATTGATGGACCATTTAATACATTTGTTGGTAAAGTTACTGATGTGAACGAAGATAAAAAGAAACTTAAAATAAATGTTAAAATATTTGGTCGTGAAACACCAGTCGAATTACATTACTCACAAGTAACTAAAGATGAATAATTATGTTTAATTAAATTTATTCTTTTTTCTTTCTAAATGTGTTGATGAATTTTTATATATGAAATTTTTAAATTTTTCAGCATTTACATTACCACCATAGTTTAAAGAATAAATTTTATTTTTCTTTTTTATTTTCGTTTTATTTAAATTACATTTATTTATTAATATTTTTTGAATATCATTTAAAAAATCGTAATTACCTAATATGTTAAATTCTTTATTGTTTGTTTTTTTAACAATAGATACAGAACCATCACCGTCAAAATACCCTCTGATAAAATGTGATATTAATTTTTCATCTATTTGAGGAAATTGTAAAGTTGAGGTTTTATTTGGAATACAACCATGTTTAATTAAATCATTAACCATGTCTTTTGATGTTATTCTAATAATAGCAGATTCATATATTTTATTAAAACTATGTTCTTTTTGTATTTTGATAATATGTGGTAAATTAAAATCTTTTTTAAATTGTTCTAAGTGATCAATATCTTTACTGGATAATTTTATTGTTGTTGTATTTGTTTTATTATCCTTTGACTTGTAAACACCACCATCTGCATATAAAAACCCCAACCAATATGATTTTTTTTCATTATCAATGTTTTCAAATATTCTTCTATCAAAATTATATCTTATGTTTCCTCTATTTTTAGTATTACTTTTTTTTAATATTTTTACAACTGTTCGATGATTAATATTATATTTATTTGAAATAAATGTTATAGTATTATTATTATTACTATAATCCTTTAATATTTTTTTTATTATATCATCTGTTATTTTTAATCTCTCTTCATATACATTGTTATTGATTAATATTTTTTTTATTGTACGTTTGTCAAAATCAAATTTTTTACTTACCTTTGTTAAAGATTTTGTTTGATTATAATATGCAACAATTCTATTTATATTATAAGACTTTTTCATATAATTTATATATAAAAAATAAAACACGAAAAAATGAACAATGAACACGATTTAGTAAATGATCAAAAAAGATTCGTATTTTTAGATGACATTAGAAAACCATCTGATGCTTTTTATTATACACACAATCCAATATACCTAAAAAACGAATGGGTTGTTGTTCGAAGTTATGATGATTTTGTGAATGATATTTTAAATAATGGATTGAGTAGTGTTTATTCCTTTGACCACGATTTAGCTGATGTTCATTACACCCATCAAAATTGTGATATACCATATGATGATATGGAAGAAAAAACCGGATACCATTGTGCTAAATGGTTGGTTGATTTCTGTATGGACAATAACCTCGTATTACCAGATTATTTCTCTCATTCAATGAATACCGTTGGAAGAAGAAATATTATTGGGTACTTAGATAATTATGTTAAATTTTCTAAAAATCAAAAAAATGGCTAACCCAAAAGAAAAAATTTTCACACTTAATTTTAAAACTACTGATCCTGTAAAGCTTCACGCCTTTATGGATAAGTATGGTAATAATAAAGTTGAAAAACCAAAGTATATCTATTGGACTAGATTTCTAGATAATTTTTATACCATAGCAACCTTAGAAGATACTTATTGGGATGTTAATAAACTAACTTCTGCTATCTATAAGCACATGGAAAATAATATCACATTTGTTATATTTGAAGTGAGTAATTCACCGTGTCAGGGTAGAATGGTTGATGGTTTTTGGAAAGCTTGGAAACAAGAACAAGATTTAACAGGTCATTTTAAAAATAGGAAAAGAGCTCAAAAATTAAAAAAACTAACAGATTATATTCATAAAAAAGAAGAACTCAAACAAAAAGAAATTGAGCTACAAAGAAGAAAAGTTGAACTCGAAAAATCACTTTCCCTTAAAAAGAAAGAAGATGAATTAAGAGCTAAAGAAATAGAACTTGAAGAATTAGAAAAACAACTTCACGACACCGAAGAAATAGAAGAAACACCTAAAAAAAGAGTAAAATGGTGGAAATAAAAAAACATTTAGATGAATATTTAGAATTTGATTCTGATTTATTATTCGATAAAATGTTTATTGATTTTAATGTTATATTCGGTGGTGCTATAAGAGATATTGTATCGGGGGATTTTGATAAAATTAATGATATTGATATTTTAAGTATGCCAATTTCAACATATCATATTTTTTCTGCTTTGGAAGAAAATGGATATAAAAAATTGAATTTGGTAAAACCTGATATTCAATCCATTTATAAGAATATTAAATTTATATTTGAACCAATAACCTTTATGAATAAAAATCAAAAGATAGTTCAAATAATAAGACCATCCCATCAAAATTCCGGTAAAGGTAATATCGGAACTTTTGAGTGTGGTAGAGATTCATTTTTTAATTTATTGAAAAATGTTGACTTATCATCAAGTGGTCTTTTTTATGATGGTGAAGATATATTTGAGAGTGTTGATGGATCTTATATCCATTGTAAATCTAAAGTATTTGAATCACACCCTAGTGCAATGATGTTTCATACAGAAAGAACATCGAACAGAAAAACAAAATTAGTTCAAGAAAAAGGTTGGTATGAATTAATATCACGGGAAGGTGAAGATTTTAAAACTACTGTCTCTACAATAATAAATAGAAAATTAAAATTACACCAATTAAAAAAATATGAAATACAATCAATAGACGATTATATTAAGAAAATGAGAAGTTACTATAAAAGACTTGAAAAATATCCTGAACAAACAGTTAGATTAATTCCAATATATGACAAATAAAGAATTACAAAAAGAAATAAATAAATTATATAGAACAGTTTTCTTGGATATAAATAATTATGATAACTTTATCCTTGAAGATACTCGTACATATGCTAATTATGATGATTATATTGATTACTATTATATTAGTCCACCATATAAATTAATTGATTCTGTTGAATCATTCCGTTTTTATATTAAAAAACATTGGTTTAATCTTCGAATTGAAGTAAGAACTATGTGTGATGTTAGACAAAATACTTATGATAGAAGGTTTAATATTTATAGAGATATATTGTGGTTAAAAAGAAAAAACACAATTAAACAAAAATCTAAAGATATTATCGAATTTACTGATTATAATATTATAATGAAAAAAGTTGGTGGTAGTGTGTCTTTTGCAAGGAAAATGAAAATGAAAAAACTTAAAGAAAATCTTGGCAAATCCACATAAAATACTTATCTTTGTATTGTAACCAAACAATATAGATATGATTATCCAAACAATGTCAATCGTAGTACCTACCAAAAACCGTTGTGTTAATGATTGTGCTTTTTGTGTAAGTAAAACCCACACCAATGATTATGAAGATCGTTTTCGGGATAAAGATTCAGAAGATTATTTATTGTATAAATCAGACCTTCGTAGAAGATTTGATTATGCTAAACTTCATAATGTTGATACTATCATTTTAACAGGTACAGGTGAATCACTTCAAAATGTTCCTTTTCTTCGTATGGTTGATACTATTCTTAAAGAAATGAATAACCCGTTCCCAAGGATTGAATTACAAACATCGGGTGTAATGCTTACAGATGTAAATCTTCGCATCCTTCGTCAAATGGGTGTGTCTACAATCAGTCTTTCAGTTAGTGATGTTTTCAATGATAAATATAATTTAGACATTATCGGTGTTCACCCTAAACTTCAATTTAAATTAGATGATATCTGTAAGAAAATTAAAGATGTTGGATTTAATCTTCGTTTATCATTAAATATGACTGATGTTTATAATCATATTACTTTACCGGAAGTATTTTTTGATAGATTTAAAGAACTTGGTGTTAATCAGATAACATTCCGTGAAATGTATTACTCTGGTAATCACACAAAAGAAGATATATGGATTATGAGTCATCTTATAAGAGATGGGTTAATGGATGATATTAAACAATATATCACATCAAACGGAAAACCTCAATATATTCTCCCTTTTGGTGCAACCGTATATAGTATTCATAAAATGTCCACCGTTGTTGATAGTGATTGTATGGATGATAAAAGTGAAGTTGATGATATTCTTAAATATTTAATTCTCCGTGAAGATGGAAAACTCTATACTGATTGGGGTGATGAAGGAAGTTTAATATTTTAATTTAAATTAGATATGGGCAAAATAATAATATCACCAGAATTTCACGAAAAAATGATGAAAAATACATATTATCGTGAAACCTATAAAAATCTAACAGAATCACATTATCATAATGAAAGAACCGATGATGAATTAAAAATTATTGCAAAAGATTTATATAACCAAAAAATTTTTAGTAGTTCACATATACCCCAACATAGCACACATTTAATTAATAATATTTTTATGGTGATGATGTTTTTATCATCTAAAATAGATTGGAAAGATGATTCAAGAATGAATAAATTAATTCATATATTCTTATCTCATTTAGAAGAAGATTATGTTAAACGATATGATGAATATATTAATGATATTGGATTTCTATATGAACATTTAGATAAAGCTGCACCAATGGGAATTAATGGATATCCAATATTCTATTCTTGTGGTATTCTATCTAAAAAGGACACAGATAGAATGTTTGATTTTTATGAAAAATATAAAGAACTTCAAGAAAATTTAGAAAATAATTTTTAATCATCATTTTCTTCTTCCTCTTCGTCATCTTCTTCCTCTTCATCTAATCCATGATGTTCTCGTAATTCTTCCTCTGTAATATCATCATCATATTTTTCACCATCATGATCCCAAGTCCACCAATGACCATCACCATCATCAATCCTCCAATCAGTATCAACACCTTCTACATCAGTGTAAACTTTAACTGCTTCATCTTCTGCAATTGGACCATCATGATAATCTGAATCTTCCCAATGTTCTAAATATTCATTATGATATTCTGAATATACAAAATTTTCATCAGCATAATCTTGATCACATGTACTCCCTTCGCGTGTTTCTACATAATCACCATAATCTCTATAATTATCATAAGAATCAGAAGAATAATCTAATTCTGTCATATTTTTTTCTGCAAATTCATTACAAATAGACTCATTATAATAATCAGAATAATAACAATCACCATCATATCTGTAACCATCATCACCATCATATCTGTCACAATGTATTATATCATCTGATTCAATATCTATATAATCCCCATAAAATTCACTATAATATCCATCGGTTTCATATCCACCTCCCGTATCTTCTAATTTCATTATATCATCACCATTATCAACTGCATCCTTATCATTACTTATCCAATCACCATCAAAAAATTTCATAGTATCCATATAAGGATAACCACCTGAACCAGGATCTTCTAAATCTTTAACTATTAAATCAATGTACTCTTCTGAACCTGTTTTAGTATCAACCCAAGGACCACTTTCATCCATATTTTGATTCTTTTTATATAACCAACCATTTTCAGCTGCAAATTCTTTAAATAATATTATATCTGAATCATTTACTGTATAAATCCTATCCATAAATGTTCTTCCTGATGGTTCATCTAATGTCCATAATATTGCTCTACCTTTTATTTTAGTACTATCATTTACATCTTTTAATATAACTAAAGAAACTTTATCTTCATTATCTACATATAATTGTAAATAATCTTTACATCTTCCATATTTCATACAAGAATTATTTAATGGACCACCACCTGATATGTATTGATCTTCATTATACCAGTGTTGTATATCTTTACCACTAACAATTTCAAATAAACTTGTATCTCTAGCAGCCTTATATAGATTTACAAACGATTCTATGTCCTTCCCAGGGTCGCCAGACTGTTTATATTTACCGGGGAACAACTTACCTACTATACGACCTATTCTTGTCTTAGAACGATATGATTTAGCAAAATCTTCATAAAAGAAAGTATTTCTTGTATTATATACCGTATCTTTAATTGATGATATTTGTGTATCCGATATTAATCCTGCCTTTTCAATATTATTATTCTTCATAACAGCATCTATAGCCTTATTAGAATTTAAAAAAGAAATCATATCTTTCTTATCAGGTTCACTATCATCAATATCAATATAAGTTATTTTATATTCATCTTTAGATACATCTGCAACTGAAACAATATCTATTGCTATTGGGTGATTTATTTCAATTAAAAACTTTCTAAGTCTGTCTGATATGACTAATCTTAATTCATCATTTTTTGCAGACTCCGAAATCATCTCTAACATATAGTCACTAAAACTATGCATTTTCTTCATATTACTTCTGAATTAATTCTTTTTCTATTATATGATTTTGTAATTTATTATTAGGTATATGAAATTTTCTATATTCATCAACCACATAGAACGTAGTCCTATATATACTCATACGTATAATTCTACATTTTTTTCCATTGAAATAGACTATATCATCAACATTATATTCGTTTCCTATCATAAACCTTACTCCATAATATAAACTCTCTATTGCACCCTTGAAAAAAAACATTAAAAACATGGTTAAAAACATCCAACCATACTTAGCAAATAATAAACCTACAGCTTCTTCCATGATTACAATTTCATTTTATTATATATATTAATATCCACTATTAAAAAAACGGATTTTAATATTTAATATATAATAAGTGAAAGTAAAATTTTAATATATAATAAAAAACAAAAAACAATTTAGAATAAAATGGCTGATTTAAAACACATAAAAACTTTTGAGAATTATACTCAACCAGAAGTTACCGAAAAAGTAACTGAAGAAGTGATTGAAACAGAAGATATAGAACAAATAAACGAAGAATTATTTGATAGCAGAAAAAAGAAAATTGATGCTTATCTTAGTAATCCAGAAGAAGGTAAAAAAGTTGATAAAGTATTATCTACCGCATTTGCAAAATCATTTGGTGCAAATCCTAAATTAAAAGCTGATGTATTAGCTCAAACCCAAGAACAGAAAATAGATATTTTAAAACAAGCCTCTGAAAAACTTTCTGATCCTAAAGTAGGACCATTGAAATTATTTAAACGTGGTGATACATATCAAGTCGGTGGTATCGGAACTATTGCTGGAACTGGTGGTGGTCATAGATCTTAATACCCATTTTATTATATAATAAAAAAAGCCCATAAAATTAATTATGGGCTTTTTCTGTTTAAGTCAAATTAGCTGTTATTACAAATTAAACTTTTCTTTTATTTTTTGATTGAAAAAATCTTCTGACATATCAATTCCTATATCACCTATTATAAAGTTTTCTTTTTTCCATTTACTTATTACAAAAGACACAACTGATGTAATACAAAAACCCAAACTTAATAAAGGTAACGATAACCCATTTACAGTAATCGCTACTACTAAAAGTGGAAACATTATCGCAAACCCAAGAAATAATTGATAATAAGTATAATCAATCTCATTTTTTTCTATAAGATAATCAGTGATAACTTCTTTTTCCCCACGTAAATCATCTTTATCAGAAAAAGAATTACGGAGTTTAATAAATTTGAACCCTCTGAATTTTTTTGAGTGAACAAGTCTTAATTGTTTTGCTCTTGAACCATCAACGTTAATTTTAAACATAATTTAATTTTTTAAGTTTTTAATTGTAATAACAAAACAAAGATAAATATAATTATTGTAAATACCAAACATTTATGTAAAATAAATCTTATTATTTTTTAAACTTTTCTTTAGTTATCCACTATACAAGGTATTAAAACTATAAATTTTTTATATTATGCCTGTAAATTTTAATGATTTTGATGATTTTTTAAACAACTATTACGAAGAAATCCGTAACGAAATAGCTAAAGTTGGTGATAATCTCGTTGATTATAAACAAATTATAGAATCAGTAAAACAAAAATATCAAAATGTAAATAGAAATGGTAGGATTTACCCAGATTCTATTTTTAAACCACAAGAAGAAGAGTCAGTAAAAAATATTATTAACGAAAAAATAAAAACAATGAACGTAGGTCAATCAAATTTAAAAGAAGCAACTAAATATTCACAATATTATGGATATAAAGTTAGTGTTAATCAACACAGATATTCAGATAAAAATAATTATGTGTTTGCGTTAGATAATAGTTTCATTAAAAAACTTCTTAAAAAACCATCTAATCGTATGACATTTAATCATGATTATGCAATATATCACACTATTACTTTTCATTATAAACCAAAAGCCGAAAGAAAGATGATTGATGATACTATGGTTCATTTTCATCCATATGACATTACTTTAACAACAGAAGGTTGTCAAGATTTTGTTTTCTATCATATTCCAAATAATGGAGAATCAAAAGAAGTATTAAAAGCACTTTATATTCTAAACGTTGATAAAGTTATTGAAAAATTAAATTCACTTCTTGATGAAACAGATATATCAGACAAAGGTAAACTTAATATGGCGTTATCAGTAAGAAAACATCTTAATAATGTTGAATCCGAAGCAAGATACGGTGTAAGTGAATTTGAAGATTATGCTGGTTTAACTGAAGAATTAGCTATGTCAATCGTTGATGATATAGATGACGAAGAAGTTTTAAATACACTCGAAGAATACATACTTTAATTCCATTGATATTATATAAAAGAAAAAGGGAAGTTATTAATTTAACTTCCCTTTTTTGATTCCTGTTTTTCGAACTTTCGAAATGATATTAAAAACCACAACGTAAGAATTGACCATAACCCTAATATACCTTCTACTAAGATTAACCAAAATCCTGTTAAATTCGGTATTGATATAACCATCAATCCAATAAATGTGATTAATAATGCAATCATTAATCCTTTGATAATTTTGCTTCCTTTATCCATAATACATATTTGATTTGTTGAACTCATGAACTTCACCTTCACCGATAAAAATTGAATGAGCTTTTTCTAACATATTTGGTTCGTCAATTGATTTTTGTATAGCTTCAGCAAACAACCAGTTCGCATCTTCTAATTCATCAACACCAACCTTAACACTACACATATATGCTTCATCCATTTCAGATATAATCATACCTGTATAAAATCCTTTTAATCCATATTTTTCTACGAACTGATTAGCATTACACCAAATACATACACAATCCTTTTCTCTAAGTAAATCCACAAAAGTAGAATCAATGATAAATCTACCGTGACCTAATAAACCATATGGTGTACCATGACCTAACATCACAATTCTATCATGTGCCTTTATTTGTTTTCTTAAATAACTTTTAGATACACTTTCTGTAATAACAGTCCACTCAGGATGATCTTGGTGAATCACAGTTAAAAACCGTGTCGTGTAATCTGTTGCGTGTATAACTAATGTTTTCATAACACAAATATAAGTAATATTATTTAATCTGCCTAATTATTATAGGAAATAAAAATTTATAAGTTGTTATTTTTAATATATATCAAAAACAAACCTTTTGTTGAAATGGAACATTTGTCTAGATTTGATGATTATAAATATAATGGTAATAATATGATAAACGAAGAATGGAGACTTTTGCCTACATATCAAGATACTATAAAAAGAAAATTATCCTTCCTTAAAATAGAAGATTTATCTAAACTCGAACCAGTTGCTACTCACCAAATGGAAATCAAAGCATTATGGAGAAAACTGATGAAGAAAATGAACACAAAAGATAAAAGTGACGAGTATATCACCATTGTCGATAATTATGATGTTCATCATTTAACAAACCCATTTGAAATTATTAAAAGTATTAAAGATAGTCTTATAAATAAAAAAGATGTAGGTTATATTTTATATCATCCAGAAATGGATAAATTTTTCTACGAAAAAGCTATTGTTTATCCTTAACGTATTGGTTTTTAGACTGGTGGAGAAGAAGAGACTCGAACTCTCGACCCCCTGCGTGCAAGGCAGGTGCTCTAGCCAACTGAGCTACATCCCCATTAAAAACTTGGATTCATATTATTACAAACTTTACATATCCAATAATCACCATTAGATGATTTAATTAATTCCATTTCATTCATACATATACTACAAGTTCTGTATTCAGATTTAATATTTTTATCTAATTCCCACCAATTCTTGTTTAATATGTCCATATTTATATATTTTGTTTTTGTCGGGGTGGCGAGACTCGAACTCACGACCCCCTGCTCCCAAAGCAGGTACGCTACCAACTGCGCTACACCCCGATTATGGGTTTTAGATTATTCATCTAAAATCTTCACAACCAAACCGTAAACTTGTTTTGTCCACCCGTTTACATGTCCGTGATTGTTACTAATCTGACAACCTCTTTTGTCATTCTTGGCAGTTACTAAATGTGTATAAAGATTACCTCTAACTTTACAGTAAACTATATCACCGATATCAACCTTTTCCCATGTTGTAGGTTTAAGTACAACAGCTTGTTTAGATTTTAATCTTGGTAACATTGAGTTTCCTGGTTCTTTAGAAGTAATAGTTTCTCCACTAAGTAACTTCTCCACTTTCCAATTCATCTTTGTTGGATTATTTTTTTTCCACACTCTCCAATTAGATTTTATTGGTATTACTATTTATTAAAGTTTGTTGATCCCGCAGGGCTCGAACCTGCACTCTTCACATCCAAAATGTGACGTGTTACCTGTTACACCAGGGATCAATGGTTTTTGCGGAGGATGCGGGAATCGAACCCACGCACCAGTTTCCCGATGTACAGTTTAGCAAACTGCTGCATTACCGCTCTGCCAATCCTCCAATATTTTATTTATTGTTTTTTAACGTATCTATATATTCTTTTCCCGCAGGATCACCAAATATTACGTTATTTAATGATAATCGAAATTCATTAACCAAATCATCTATAACATTTTGTTTTATAGTGTCGTGATCAATTCCGAAATAATCCATATTATCAATACTTTCTAACCATTGATTAGTTGAAAATTTATACACATATCTACATCTAAAACCTTCTACATCTACCCTTTCAATATTATATGATAATTTCTTTTCCCCTTCCATTATAAATTATTATTTTTTAGTACGCCCGAAGGAATTCGAATCCCTGACCCTCAGATTAGAAATCTGATGCTCTATCCAGCTGAGCTACGGGCGCATCCGTTATTTTTTCTTTATATCCAAGTCATATTCTTCAAATTCACCCAAATAACGAAGTATAAGTGGCATAGATTTAATCATCACTTCTTCTGCTTTTGGTAATAATCTTTGTGCTACACCATAATTTTTGGTATCATTTAATAAATTAAGTAAATCAACATAAGTTGCTACTCCACCCATTTTATTTCTTAATTCTGCAACTAATTCTGCTGCTGTTTCGTGTCCTAAATATTTATAAGAATCATCTTCCATTTTATTAAAATTTAATTGTTAATATTCCACCTAAATAATCTAACAGTGGTTTAATTTCTCTTTTCGGGAACTTTTCATTTATTTGAATTTTTATTCCTCTTTTATCACAATATATTAAAACTATATTATTTATATTTTTCCAACTAAATGCCCATAATGCGTTACGATGTTCATATGTTGGATAACTAATAGGAGGACAACCTAATTGTTCTTCTAGTTTTCCCCAATGTTTATATATTGAAGAATTAGCATCTATATCATGTTCGTGATACCAAGAAACAACTTTCATATATTCGTCAAAATAACTATTATAAATTGGTATAGGAACTGTAATTTCTTCTAGTTCTTTTACTCTGTCTTTTCCTGTAATTGGTATTAGCATAATTTTTATTTTTAGTTAATGTACAAATATAGTTATTATATTAATAAAAACCTAATTTGTTTAATGTTGTTGCGACGACTGGATTCGAACCAGCGAGACATAAATGCCACAGGATATGAGCCTGCTCCGATTGACCACTCTGGCACGTCGCAATGTATTATGATTATGGGATTTCAACCCATAGTTCCGAACAACAATGGTTCGGTATGTTATCACTAAAAACTATTTCCACAACTAAACTATGCATCGAATGTTGTTTTAATAATTCTTCGTATAGTAATATTTGGGTCATGACTCCCTTTTATTCTAACTCAATTACATCAAATCACAGAGCAGAATGTCGGGATCGAACCGCATACCCTGATTGGCAACCAGGTACTTTACCATTAAGCTACATTCTGCATTAGGGTGTTATATCAGGTTCGAACTGATACTATGAGTTCCACAAACTCACGTGCTAACCATTAACACTAATAACACCATAAAGAGCAGATGACAGGATTCGAACCTGCGACGTGACTTTATCTGACTGGGTTGGAAACCCAGTTCCTTCGACCAACTAGGAAACATCTGCATTTTTATAATTTTTTATCCATTTTCTTATTGCATTATCACTAACATCATATTTTCTACCTGTTTCACAATAACCCAATTCTTCTATTTCTTTAATTAATTGTTTATATGGTGGTCTTTCAACTTTTCTTTGTGATAATTCATTACATTTTTTACATTGTTTAGATTTATTATTAATCAATTTCCCACACCCACAATATTTTGTTATTTTTCTTTCATCTTTTATTGATATATTATTTCGACCCCTAAAATTTAATGTTTGTGAATGACAATTAGGACACAATATTTTTAAGTTCTCTAATCTATTATCAGTATTATCACTATTAATATGATGTAATTCTAAAACTAAATATTTATTATTCCAATTTTCTGTCTGTCCACATTCTTCACATATCGAAAATTTAATTTTTTCTTCTATTAATCTATTTTTTAATATTTGTGTTCTAATTGTTTTACTTTTCAATAATTCATTTGTATTTTTAACATATATACCTTTTGATCCTTGATTTGGTTTCCATACTTTTAATTTAATTGCTTTACATTTAAATGTAGAATAAGGTATTCCTACTTGTTTTGATGCTTTCATCATAGTAGGTTGTTCTTTACATGCTTTTAATATTTCATTATTTAATTCTATTTTTGTCATTATGTAAACGTTTTTCTTTATATATCAATGTTTACATATCAAAAAGTACCCAAGGTGGGACTCGAACCCACAAAAGATCGGTTTCTAAGACCGTAAGCTGTGCCAATTTGCATAATCCACTCGGGCAAATGTTTTGTTGTCCTACCAGGATTCGAACCTAGACCTCAATCTTCAAAGGATTGCGTGCTGCACGTTACACATCATAGGACAATATTTAAAGACAACCGATGATAGGTGTGGTTGGAGAAATCAACCAACTTATTCTTACGATATAAGAACACATTATCCTACCATCACAAACCACTATCTGCTTTACAGGTTGTTCGTGGAACTGACGGGATTCGAACCCGCACCCTCTTGGTTGCAAACCAAGTGCTCAGCCAGTCGAGCTACAGCCCCATTTGAATTTTCTATGCTCCCACATCAATGTTGTTCTATGAAAATTCTAAACAATCCCCTCTGGGGTGTTAGACGGGATTCGAACCCGCATTAATCATTACGATATTCCAGATCCACAATCTGGTCGGAAACCATTTACCGGCTACTAACACAGTCTAGGTGGCAGGATTCGAACCTGCGGACCGATGACTCCAAATCACCGTAGTATAACCATCTGCAATACACCTAGTTGTGGGAAGAGATGGATTTGAACCACCGCACTTCGAAAAGACCTATAATCACACGGATGTATATTGTTAATACATCCAATTATAAGCGGCATTGACCAGACTAGCCGACCTTCCCAAAAAAACCAATACGTCAAAGAACAACAGAACCCTTGAAGGGATTCGAACCCTCATTTTCAATTTCCTGTTACGCTTAATTGTTTAGGAAACAACCACGATTACAAGGGTATATTCAGTACGGACAGAGGGATTCGAACCCACATTTACAGCTCCAATTACGCTTAATGGTTTAGAAAACCACCACGACTATATCCGCATATTTCAAATAACTTTGTGACTCCGGAAGGACTCAAACCTTCAACCCTCTGATCCGTAGTCAGGAACTCTATTCAGTTGAGCTACGGAGCCATTAAAAACAAAAAACCCGACTCTTTTTGGGAATCGGGTTTATCTTTCGTTATTATATATTTATTATTCTATAGTTATATAACTTTTACGAGTAGATGTACCCCTTCCCTTTCCACTGCCCTGTGGGGCGTGTAGTTGGAGTGCCGGTGCCATATGTCTACTCATTCGTGTCATAATTTCTCTTTTTATTATTTGTTTGTTCTTATTATATATTTAACTTATAAAGTCTGTTTTTTCTATTTTGTTTTCTATTTAGTCCACAAAGATATAAAAGTTTATTTTAATATCCAAATATTTTTAAGTTTTTTATTTTTTATTTATAAATTATTTAATTCTTCTAATAATTTTTCAATAAGTTCAGCTCCTTTTTCATCATATTCTTTTTGAATATGATTATATAATTTAATTATATTACTATTTTCAGAAACTAAATATTGGTTTTCAATTATATGAACACCATTGACATTAAATATATCAAAATAAATTATATCTTCCCCTGTAACATTATGAGAAGCATTGATACTAATTCTTCCATATTTTTCTGTTTCCCATTTCCAATAATAAACCCCGTTTCTATAATTAATAGAATCAGACCTTTCCCAATTGATTTTACCACTTAAAGTTTTTTCAAGTAGATTATCAATAATAGTATTTATTTTTTTATTTTTTAATTCTTTCATAATTATTATATTAAAATGATTAAAATAAGTCTTTTAATAATTTTTGAATTTTATGTTTTCTTTCAAAAATAGGTATTAATTTAAGTGATTTATCTTCTTTGATTTTTTCTTTAGCTTTTTCAATTGATGAATAATATCCATTCTCTGATGTCCATGTATTTCCTAAATGACGACATTGTAAATGTTCAATACTATAATAAGTGCCTTTTATTGGTATATGAGTTTCAACTCTTTTTCCATCAATTACATGTTCCAATGATGTAAAATTAATAGGTCGAATTCTAAATTCAACGGTATTTTCTACATTACCTATATAATATATTTCAGTTAAATAAATTGCATTATCTTTTTTCATAACACAAAGATAATATAAATAAATTTAATTACCAAAATCCTCCCAAAGTTTCTTTAAATAATCTACATCCATAACATTTGCTGATAATAAAATATTATCATCGGGTGTAATAATATATAATGAACGATCATTCCACCATACATTTAAATTACCTGACCATCTACCACCAGCCATTGATTTATAACTATCAACATCTTCTTGTGTAACGGTTTTATCATCTAATATTAATCTAATTGCATAATTATGAATAGGAACTATTCTACGCATTTGTTTTTGTAATTGTCTTTTCCACCAACCATCAGGTAGTAATCTGAATTGCCAAGCAGTCCATCCCATTGCATATGTTGGATAAAGCATTTTACAAACTTTATTTATTATAAGTGGTTTATCTTTATTTTGCATATGTTTAAAATCTTTTTGATGAACTTCAAAGTGAGGACCTATCCCTGTCTTTTTTTGAATTTTAAGATTCCACCAAGCTGTAAATGCGGTTACACACCACACAATAGGATAATAAAAGATAGACCAAAATTTTCTTCCTGATATAACTCTGTTCCATAACCACATATCTATTGTTTGTAAAGCAAATGGTGAAAGTCTGAATTTAATATGTTTAACCCATTCCCACATTTCTTTATCAGTTTTACCTGCTATTTTATATGCTATTGCTGTACCGATTGTATGATCACGGGAAATACCTATTTCATCAGTAAATCTAACTGGATAACGATAACCTTGATAATAATATTTTCCTTTTAAAAGACGACCAATCCATGTTTTTCTTGGTGTTTTAACCCAACATTTTTCTATACCTTCTATAAATCTATAATCACCATAAGTATAATACGATACCCACGATCTACCGATAGCATCTCCTTTACCATTTTCACCATCGGGTTTCCAAGATGGGTTTTGCCCAAGCATCATTTTATGTTCTTGATCTACGAAATAAGCGGATTCTGTTGCAGTCCAGCTAAAATTAAAATTTGACATTTTATATAAGATTGTTTTTTCCTATAATTATATATAAAATGTCGAAAATTAAGATAGTCTATATTCTTCTTTGATTTCACCATTGTTTTCCATTCTATCTTGAATCATATCAAAATATGGTTTATGGAGTTCACAACTTATAAAATTTCTATTTAAATCTTTACACAAGAATACTTCATTTCCACTACCTGCAAATAATACAAATACCGAATCACCTTCTTGGGTGCTTGATTTAATTAACATTTCAGTTAAACCGACTGGTATTTGACAAGAATGAAATGTTTTGTCTTTGGATACATTTTTTACTAAATCATAATAAAACCAAGAATAAGGCATCCGACCTTTAGAACCGTCTGCAATTCTTCCTTGAATTCTTTTATCATTTAAATTTTGATATGGTAATGCAACATTATCTTTATAGAAATTATTTTCTTTGGTTTTAGTTGCATGTAATATAGAACGATGTGCGGTTGTAAATTTTCTAGGTGAGTGTCCAACATTACTATTATATACCCAAACATATTCATTAACATCCACTGCATTATCATCTAAATACTTAACACGTAAATGAGCATTTTGTTTAGGGTAATTCATCATAAACAAGTTCCCTGTTGGTTTTAAAACCCTCATTGATTCTTTGGTCAATTCGATATACCAATCAATGTAATCATTCCATTTTTGAGTATATTTCTTACCTGCGTAATTTATACCTACATTGTAATCAGGATCACCATATACTACATCTAATGAATTGTCGGGAAGTTGTTTTAAGATTTCTATAACATCCTCGTTGTGTACCTTATTTAAAAATTCTTCAATCATTTAAAAATTGTCTTGGTCTACACTTTCGGATAAAACATCTTTTAATGTTTCATAAACATTAATATCTTCTGCATCGGTATGATCAATAACAACTTTTGATGCTAAAATTTTTAAAATTAATTTGAGGTCTTTAATGGTTTTTACTTTATCCCATAGGATATCATAATATACTACTGTTTGTTCTTCCATTTTTATAATATTATTTTTACTTATATATTACAAAAAATGGGTTTAGTCCACGACTTTCTTAATTAATTTTTCTATTTTCATCCTTTTTTCGAGGTTGTGGAGTTTTAAAAATGTATCCGAATTATAGATATCCTTTAATGTTAAGTCACCCATCTGTTTATTATTATATGATTTAACATATCTTTCAATTACACCTATATTATATCCTGTCATACGATGCATTAAATCAATATATGTTTCGTTACGTATTTTCATTAATCCATTACAATTTCATCACCATCTTCATCAACGTATATTTTAACTTTCTTTATTTTTCTTTGACCAAATGCGTTTACGAAAAACGAATTTAATACTCTAAAAATAAATCCAGTCAATATAACCAAGAGGATTATTGATACAATCATTGTATTTGAATCACGCATTACAAGTTCTAATATTTCTTTCATTTATTCTTGATTTAATTTTTTAATTATTTGATTTAATTTTTCTTCTCTTAGATTTTGTTCTTTTACAATAGAGGGTGTTTCATCAGATAATTGTAATCTACCTCTTTTATCATTAGTTCTTACAAGAGAAATATCTTTATCAAGTTCATATGCAATTTTAGCAGCCATAGGTGTTTTTGGACCGCCTATTCCGAGTGACCAATGACCACTCTCACCATATTTAGATAATTCTTCATCTTTAGATACGATAAGAGTTCTAATTTGAAAACAATGATATAAAATCTTATCTCTATTTTCTAAATAAGCATCATTAAATTCTTTAGTTGAAGTCCAATTAAACATATGGTCAATTAGATGATCAAATTGTAATATTCCTAAACGTGAATACATTTCAAGTGCATCGTTCATTACTTTTATCTGTTTTTCAGATAAATTCTTAATACTATATAATTTTTCTTCTTTCTTTGACATAACTATTATTTATAGTGTTTAATTCTAAAAAGTTTCAATAAACAAATATACGAATAATAATTCATATAAACAAAAAACCCCACCTAAAAAATAAATTCTAGGTGGGGAAAATGATTCTGACACAATTAACTAGTATAATCAGAATCTAGTGTGGAGGCGCAGGGGTTCGAACCCTGGTGTTTAATGTATTCAAAAAAGTTTTCTACATATTTATACTATTCTTAGTTAATCATTTGTGATAGAGAATAATCAAAAATATTACACAAACGATAGTTGTTAATCTTTAAGTAAATGATTTCACAACCGTTATCATTTACGTTTGGTGTATTTCCTTACGCAGAAACTAGTTCACCTTCTAGTATAGCACCTTCTGAGAAGATACCTGCGAATGCGTTAGCCATTGTGGTAACTGCATTTTCAAAATTACTGTTGCCAGTTAAATTTGTTGTCAAAGTTATAGTCTTATGACGTTCACTATATGCTTACCTAATCGTCCTCACTAAGTCGATGCCGGTTCGCCCCCATAAATCAAAGAACATTGTTCAGTATATATTATATATTAAAATTCTAAAAAGTCTATTTTAATATTTTTTTTCAATAGAACAAAATTCGTTTCTTTTAAATCCTACTTTCTTTTCAAAATTTTCCCATGCTTCTTTTTCGGTTTTACCTTCAACTAAAACCCAATCAGAATAAGGATAATCTGTCATAAAGGTTATTTTCCAAGTCATAATTTTAATTTAAATTACAAAGATAATATAAATAATCAAAAAACAATATTTTTTAATTCATTAATTATTCTTTTTTGTTTTTTATATTTTCTTATTTCTAAAAAGGAATAAAGAAAAACACCCAAAATAACAAAAATTGTAAAACACCATTGTATAGTTAATAACATATTATACTAATTTAAAATCGTGTTGATATTTAATACTTATAAGTAGATTTACATAAAAGTCAATAGCGGTTTGAACATCATCCAAATTAACCATTTCATTTGGTGTGTGCATTCCCCTTAAAGGAATAGATAATGTAGATGTAACAACACCACCATTAGAAAGATAGTAACTAAATGTATTAGTTCCACCACCACCACCAACGGAAAGCTTGAATGGAATTTCGTTATCGTTTGCGACCTTCTTCATATGTCTAACGAGATTAATGTGTGTATCTTTTCCTTGTCTAAATACAACACCTTCACCCATTTTAAAATCACCATATTTATCTTTTTTAATCATTGGTGTATTTGTATCAAAGCAGACATCAAAACAAACTGCTAAGTCCGGTTTGATTGTATCAGTTATCATTTTAGCACCGAATAAACCAACTTCTTCCTGTACTGAATTAACTACATACAAATCATAAGGTAATTGAATACCACCTTCTTTTAATCTTTTTAATACTTCTATATGGATAAATCCACCAATTTTATCATCAACTGATTTACCAACTATATATTTTTCGTTGACAATTTCAGCAACTCTATCTACTACAACAAAGTTTCCAACTTCGATTCCCATTTCAGCAACTTCCTCTTTAGATGTTGCTGCAACATCAATATAAATATTATCTTCTGATGCTACTTCTGGTTTATCTTTATCTTTTAAATGAATTGGTATCCAACCAAAAAATCCTTTAATTTTACCTTTTTCTTCGGTAAGAATTTTAATTTGTTGTCCAGGTGTAATAGCATTATCTGTTCCACCGTTTCTTTTAACATAGATAAATCCTTCATCGGTTATTCTACTAACTAACCAACCGATTTCATCACAATGGGCATCAATTACAACTCTAAATCTGTGTTCATCCATCATTTGTGGATAATTTTGTGGAATATGTGCAACAGTATTACCATAATTGTCACTTGTTACATCAACGCAATATTTCTTTGCTTGTTCAATCCACGATTTTTGAGCCTCAACTTCATTAGATGAAGGAGAATCAGTGTTTAAATACTCTAATAAGAATTCTTTGTTCATAATTTTTGTTTTTAAGATTTATTTAATAAATGTCCGTATTTCTCTTGATATTTCTTATCTATCTCTAATATATGAGGAATAATTGAATTCTTCATATCATCATCAGATAAATTAGGATATTTGTCTTTAATTGTATTGTATAGTTTTCTTTGTTGTTTGTCCAAATCTTTTATCTTTTCATAATAAGGAACAATTTTTTCAGTAGCTTTTTTAATCATTTTTTCTACTTCAAATAAAGCATCACGATAAAATGTATCACTTTTACTATCTGATTCTTCTATATCCTTACCGATTTGTTCTAAATCACTTGTAAGACTTTTAATATTATCTTCTTCACTAGCAATATAAATTAAATTATTTAGGTATTCTTCCCTAATTCTTTTTGCATCGTTTATATAAAGTTCTTCAATCATTTTAATTTATTGTTTTTAGCATGGTCGTGTACCATAATATAATTTTACTTTATCAATAGAAACACCAAGTTTATTTGATATCTCTGTTGATTTAAGTATTAGTTCATCAACAGTAATATCACCATCTCCTAATTCTTCATCACCACTATCAATCAATACATGACCTACAATATAATCATAACCTCTACGTTCAACATACAATGATTCTAATCCATCTTTTTCATAATGACTATCAAAATCATTTTCTATATCTGCATTTAATGCTGATGATGGAACTCCAATCATTATAAAACTACTGGAGCTACTGTTACTTACAAAACCGTTTCTAATTTTCATAATTGTTCTTTCATATTTTGAACCAATCTTAATAAATTTTCTTTTACTTCATCTAATGGTCTATTTGTACTAATAACGTATTTAGATTTAGATAATCTTTCTTGTTCATCAATTTGGTTATTTATTCTATTCAAAACTTTATCTTTTGTTGTGTTATCTCTTTTAATAACTCTTTCGATTCTTATTTCTTCTGGTGCAGTAACGGATATTACATCATCCATTAATTTATATAATTTACTTTCATACATAATAGCACTTTCTACAAAGCAAATTTGATTATCGAAGTGTTCAATGATAAAATCATACATACAATCCCTTGTTTTAGGGTGTATAATGGAGTTTAAAGTATCGAGTGAGTCCTTATCATTAAATACTATTTGAGCTAGTTTTTTCCTATTTAAAACCTTATTCTCGTATATGTTTTTACCGAAAGCCTTCTTTATACTTTTTATAATTTCAGCATCAGTATCACAAAGGAGTTTAGCTGTTTTATCACTATCAAAAACAGAATAACCTTCTTCTCTTAACATATCAGAAATTGTAGTTTTTCCTGATCCAATCCCACCTGTTATTCCAATTACTTTCATTTTAATAAATTTTAAAAATTATGATAAGCTTCATATCCTTTTGTTTTAGCGGTTTCTGGTAATAATTCCTTTACATTACCGTTTTCATCAACATACTTATATTTCTGTTTTCCTGTTTTTGTTGTTCCACCTGGTATTAAAGTTGGTTCTGTTGGTTCTAATGTTCTTTTAACGAGGTCTTTAAGACCATCTTTATTCTTCTCAAAGTTTTTAATTAATTGTTCATCTTCGGTTAAATCTTCATCACCGAAAATTTCAGATTTTATTGTTGCCTCAACTGCTAATTCTATTTTAGATAAATCTTTCATTATGTTTTCCATTACTTTCTTCTTGTAATATCCAACAATATCTCCATCCATATTTTCTACCATTAATTTAACAAAATCTGGTTCACCTATCATATCTGTAAACTCTACATTTACAGTAATCGGATGTTTTCTTTTAAATGTAGAAAACATCATTTCTATTGGACTGATTGCAGGTTGTGGTGTAGGTGGATTATATGCATCAACTGATGGTACATCACCTAATTCTTGTTGAGGTTTGGCTGTCGGTAATTTTAATAACCTTTTGGATCTCCTTGAAATTGCTTCTTCTTCACCAAACGCCATTTTTTCATCATCAAACAATAATTCTATTTCCATTTTTTGTTTTTCATAATCTGTTTGTTTTGGTTTTGGTGGTTGTTGACCTTGATTCTTTTTTTCAAAATCCGCATAAGCATCATCATCGTTATCATATACCTTATATTGTGATACATCAGTATTTGTATTATTAGGTATATTAGGTATAAGTGGATCATCAATACGTTTTACTAACGATTCATTATATGCACTTTCTTTACTTTGACCAGTACCTTTATGTACTACTTGTGATTTAACATTATCAGAAGCTTTAGTTGGATCAGCCTGTTTTATACCATTTACAACATTATCTGGTATTACAGTAGATTTAAAAAACGTATCTGGGTCTATTTCTCCTTGTGTATGTTTAGGTTGAGTTTTTACTGATTCACTTACATCATCCAATACTGGTTGATATTTTTGCATAAATGTATCTTTCTTTATCATGTTTCCATCTGATAATTTATAGAATCTATCTTGATCTTCAACAATTGTTATAATTTGTTGTGGATTACTGACATTAAAGTATTTATTTGGCATTTTTCTTGCTTATTTTTTGTAACCACTTAAAATATTAAGTGCGCAATTTTTTAATATATAGTGTAAAAGAAATTAAAAGTTTCTAAATTTATCTATAAAAATAAATGAGGTATAATGATAAAAAAGTTCAATGATTTTAAAAATAATAGTATTCTTGATAAAGAAAGAGAGGCTATGGAGAGAGAACTTCGTACAAGAAAAGTACAAAGAGATAATGTGAAATATGAATTAAAAATTAATCTCGACTTTATTATAAGAGAAATAATGTATTCTATTGCTAATGATGATGAATATTATTTAACAATAGGTAAAAGAAAAGAACAGTTAGAAGATACCATTGAAACAGTATTTCATATTGAATTTGAAAATGAAAAATTAGGTAGGGTAAGAATATTTAAACCAAAAGATACTGCTGATAAAGGACATTATGAAGTGAACGGAGAATATTATGAAACAACAGCTTCAAAAGTTAGAGATTTTTATCATACACTAAACCAAGAAGTACAAGGAAACCAAATAATAGTTAGAACTGCGGTTACTGAATCTCTTAGGGATAAAATGGTAGGAAAGAGTGATAAAGAATTAGAAAAAGCCATAGATGATTTATTAGATAAGGCAACACTTTTCGCATTGGATTATTACCCAGAACGATTTGATGATTATACTGATACATACGATTGGTTTGATGTATATCGTGATAGAATTGTAACTGAATATGAAGAAGGTATACTAATTGAGGATATTGTAAATGGTATCGTAGATGGAAAATGGTAAAATTAAAAATAAAAATATAATAAGATGATAGAACAATACGGAATTTTCGAAAACTTACAAAAAGCTAAGAAATATCTAAAGGATCATAAAATTCCTGAAACTGATGAAAAATTCATTAAACTAAGAGAATTATTGAAAAATAATTTAGGTTATATGGGTGCGTTTACTGAGTGGATGTATAAAGATCGTGAGCCTTTTGATAAAATAGAAGATACATTTAGAAAACTAAAATCTACACCAAACTTAGATAAACAAGTTGATGAATTTAAAAAATTAGAAGATTTATATGATTATTTACAAGAATTTCAATTAGATAGAAAAACACAACAAATAATCAATACGATACCATCTAAATCAAGACAAAATGTAACTCCGAAATTAAAAGAATTAATTAAATCTAATATGGAGTTATCTGATCTTCTTATAGGGTTTTTTCGTGACCAGGGTGGTAGATATAATCCAGATCACACCAGAGAACATCATCTCGTAAAACCAACTCAATTTGCATCTTACGGTGATTGGTTATATAATGATACGGCAATTTTTATTAAAAATGTACAAGGTGATTTTAATAATGAAGCAATTAAAAAGAAAGCAGAAGGATATAATGCAGATATTGTTGTAGATACTCCACAATTATTAATGATAAGAGTTTTAGATTTTAAAGCATCACAACAATTAGGTTCAGGTAGATGGTGTATTGTAACTTCAGAAAGTATGTGGAATAGTTATGTGAATGATTTTACTAATCAATATTTTATTTATGATTTTACTAAAGAAAAATCAGATGTTAAACATTTAATTGGTGCCACAATTTCTCCAGGTGGTAAAATAACAAGTGCTCACTGGGCTGACGATACATCTGTCAGAGATTTAACATATTTTGATACAATATAAAAATTATGAGATATTTACAAACATATAATGAAAGTCTTAGAGATAAGATGAAACCTAAATCAGAAGAAGAATCAGTAAAACGTTTTTCTAGTTTATCTAAAGATGAAATGGAAACGGTTATATATCTTGATTGTGTTGATTTTTTTGGTGGGGATTTAGATGCAGCTTTTGATTTCATTCAAGATAAAGTTACTTATAAAAAATATCCAGAAGAGTCCAGAGATGATATATTGGTTGCTACCGCATTAAATGATTTAACTAAAGAAGAATTAATTAAAATGTTTAAATTAATGTATTATAGTGAAAAAACAAATGAATCTCTTAGGGATAAAATGACACCTAAATCAAAAGAAGAAATACTTAAAGGGGTTGATTCATTTGTCAAAAAAATAGAACAAAGATTAAAAGCAAAAGACGATTTCGAATTTAATGAGATGATAGATATAGTTCATTATATAGAACAAACTAAAAATCTTAATGAAAAAGAATTTGTTCAACTATTAATTGAAGAAGAATTTATGCCACCCTATCAAGTTTTAGAATGGATGTTAGGAATATCAGGAGATGAATATGGTGATGAAGGTGTAAGTTCCGAAACAATAGAAGAATTAATAAGAATAATGAAATTATGAAACATTTAAAAACATATAATGAATCTCTTAGGGATAAAATGACACCTAAAACAGAAGAAGAAATTAAAAAAGCTTATACTGAGTTATTTTCTAATATTAAAACTTTTACCATTGATGAATATCCTGATGATGTAAGAGATGGATTAATAAAAGTAGCTAAATTATTAGAATCACCTTTATCGGAATTATCACTATTAACAGATGACGATGATAATTTTGATGTGATATCTGATTTATTTGATAGTATAACTAGTAATATTATTGTAGAAGTTGAATTAGAAGATACAGAAGATATAATGGGTGGTACTTGGTTTTGTCACCCAGAATCAAAAATAGCTTTTTGGTCAAGTAATAATCAGGATGAACCTAGTGCTTGGATATTTAATAAAAAACATTTAGAAGAAACATTATTAAAATAAAAATATGAAATATTTACAAACATATAATGAATCTCTTAGAGATAAAATGACACCTAAATCAAAAGAAGAAATTTTGAAAAAAATAAAAGGTTTAGAACCAGAAGAAATTTTGAAATTAGGAGCAGATTCAAATACAATGGAATTAATTGATATTGCATTAGAAGAAGGTGCGGATGTTAATCACTCTCTTGCTGAAGCATTGTTGTCAGCTGCTATGAAAGGACATGTAGATATTACAAAAAAATTGTTACAATATGGAGCAGACCCAAATTTAGGTTTTAAATATTCTATCTACGCAATATATAATAAATTTGAAATAATGAAATTATTAATAGAATATGGATTAGATATTAACGCTGATGATGACCAATTATTAATATTGGCTGTTCATGCACATGACTATGATTTAATACAACTATTACTTGATAAGGGTGCAAATCCTAATGCTAAAAACGGAGAACCATTAAGAGATATTCTTAAATTTGAAAATTCAAGAATATTACAAATGTTACTTGATGCTGGTGCTGATATTCATATAAATAATGATGAATTTTTAAGAAGGAATTTACATATATATTGGGATGATGTTCGTAATACGATTTTAGACCACTTGGAAAAAGAAAAAACCAAATAAATTAATATGGCAGCAAATAAATATAAAGAACTAGTTTACAAAGGAAAGATAATAACTGAAAAACATCTAATAGAAGAAGTTTTGGTTAAAGAAGATATGGCATGGTTTATTGATTCAGAAACTTTTAATGCTAGATTAGAAATAGAAAGAAAAACATTAATATTCAACGGTGGAACATGGTATAATGGTGTATGGAAATTTGGTGCATGGAGAGGTGGTGAATGGAAATATGGTACTTGGGAAGATGGAGTTTGGTTTAACGGTGTTTGGCAAGATGGTACATTTGAAAAGGGTATTATATTTAATGGAACTTTTTTTCAAGGAACTTTTATGAATGTTAAACTAAGATTAAAGAATCAAAACGGAACAAAAACTAGACAAGATTTTATATCCTGTGATATACCAGAAAATATTAAAAAAGTATAATGATACAAAAATTCGAACAATATAATGAATCTCTTAGAGATAAGATGACAGGTAAATCAGATGAAGAAGTTAAGAAATTATTAGATACTTTGTCTCCTATTGATAAAATCAAAAAAGGTATCGAATTAAAATCAACAGATATAATTGATAAAGGAATACGTGAATTGAAAAAGGGAGATATTAATCAAGAAGATATAAAATCATTTATAGATACTGCTATTTATAACGAATATTTAGATGTTATTAAATTTTTGATTGAAAATTTAGAAATTGAACAAGAATTTTATAGTATCATACAATGGTCATTAGAAATGAAATATAAAAATACTCATGGTGAAAAGAATAAATCATTATTGTCACTAATAGATTGGGTAGCCGAAAAAGAATTAGAACAATTAAATAACAAGAAAGATTACAATAAAATATTATCATATGGTTGTGAACATAATGATTTTGATATGGTTAAAAAAGCTATAAAAAATGGAGCAGATGTTAATTATTCCGAATGGGGAGTATTGAGAAAACCTATTAATAACGGTAATTTAGAAATGGTGGAATATTTATTGAAACAAGGATCCAAAATGGTGATACCAGGACACCACCCAACAGCATTAGAAAGTGCAATTAATAGTAATAATATAGAAATGACAAAATTATTACTGAAATATGGAGCAAACCTTGGTAAAAATTATATGGTTGGAGCTAATCAAATAGTAAATTGGATAGAAGAAGATTCACATAAAGAAATAATAGAATATTTAGGTGATATGATACCAGGGATTAAAGAAGAAATTGAAAAAACGATTGAGAGGGCAAATAAAGTAATAAAGAAAGAACAAGATAAAATCGACAAACTAAGAAATTACTTATAATATGAAACATTTAAAACCATACAATGAATCTCTTAGAGATAAGATGACACCAAAAGATTTATCACCTGATGATAAGTATGCTCATGAAAATTTTGATAAAATAAAATCTATTTCTGGGGAATCTACACAAATGAAAAAAATAAATAATGTTTATTATTTATTATCTCATTCACACGGTTTCCTTGTTACATATTGTGATCCTAAAACTTATAAAGGAGATGAAGAAATTGGATACCAACAAGACCATATTGTAAAAATCAAAAAAGGTTGGACACTTTATATTAATATACATGGGATAAATAGAAATTACGATAATAAATATTATATTACAAACTCTGATAATTTAAATGATATTCTCAAAAAAGTTATTGAAAGATGTTACTCTGATGTTGATGCTCTTATAAAAGAAAAAGAAAAGAAAAAAGAAGAACTTGAATCTGATATTAATCATTTAAAAGAAATTAAAAAACTAAAAGAAACGTTATAATGAAACATTTAAAATCATATAATGAATCTATTAGGGATAAGATGACAGGTAAATCAGTAGAACATATTGAAGAATTAACAAGTAAATTACCACCACAAGAAAAAGTATCAATCGGAATCGAAAAACAAATCCCTTGGTTAATAGAAGATGGTATAAAAGGTGGTTTCGATATTAAAAAAGATTTTACGGGTTATTATCTATATAAAGCAGGTGAAGTTGGTAATGTAGAAATTATAGAAATGTTGTTAAATAACGGTGCTGATATTCACGCTGATAATGATATTGTTTTTCGAAGAGCGTGCTCGCTCAGAAATCTTGATGTTATTAAATTATTAATTGATAGAGGTGCTAATATTCATATATATGATGATTATTTTTTAAACCCACAATATAATTGGCAAGAAACAATAGATTTTATTAAGAAACACTCAAAGATTACCGAATCTCTTAGGGATAAAATGATACCTAAATCAGAAGAAGAATTGAAAAACGCATACATTATGCTTTTTAATAGTATTAATCCTACACCTGTGACCGAATTTCCAAATAATATTGATACAATAACTGAAATTTGTGAACTTATGGGATCTGATATAAACCAAGTATATATAATAGGTGAAGAGGAAGATGATTATTATAATATGATTGACAGGATTAATGAATTGACTGATCATATTATTCACTGGAAAACAAAACCATTTACAATGAGCAAAGAGGGTTGGGATTATAGAATAGTACCTGATTATAAATTAACATTCGGTTATCCAGAAGATTTTAATGATTTAAAAGTCATTATTTTTGATTGGGAATTTCTTAAAAGAAAAATAAGTGATTTTAAAATATAATGATAACTAAATTCAATACATATAATGAATCTCTTAGGGATAAAATGATACCTAAATCAGATAAAGAATTAGATAATGCTTTCAAAAAAATGATATCTAATTGTCAAGTATTAAGTGATTTCAAAAACTGGAGATCAGGTGAACTTGAAGAAATATCCGAATTAACAGGAAAATCATTAGATGAACTATATTATATTGATGAAGAATCAGAAAATTTTGATATAATACATGATTACATATCAAATGTATTAGATAATATACCGGATTTAAGTAATCCAATAACACTTAAAAATTTATCTAATTCTGGTGATCATTGTTATTGTTTCCCAGAACAAAAATTAGCATATTGGACAGATGGTTTTGATGGTGTAGTTGCCTGGGCTTTTAGTGAAAATATTTTTAAAAATTAAATAATATAATGAATCATTTAAAAACATATAATGAAAGTCTTAGGGATAAGATGACATCTAAAGATTTAAGTGGATTAACAGATAAGTATATAAAATATATTAATCATTTATTAGAGTCCGGTGATCTTACACCATTAGAGGATATGGTAACAAAAAAGAATGAAACAGAATTAATAGATGTAGTAAATATATTAGGTTCAAAATGGGATGATTTATATTATATTAATACTAAAAACAAAGAATATTATTATGTATCTGAACTTATTAAAAATTTATTAACATTTAATGCATTTTTGTATGATAAAAGTCATGATTATGATTACCATATTTACAAAGAACAAAAAGTTATTTATTGTAGACATGATAGATATTTTGATAAAATAACAGATATATTTATTATAGATATACCATTCCTCAAAAAAGAAATACAAAGCTGGTAATATGAAAACAATATTATACATAGATGATGATTTAAATAGTTTATTACTGATTAAAGAACAATTAAAATTAATTGATAATAGTATTAAACTTATTACTGAAAGTAGAGGTAATAAATCTATTGAAACTTTTAAAAAATATAACGGGGAAATAGATTTAGTTATATTAGATGTTTATATTCCTGATATTGATGGATATGATTTGTTATTTACATTTAAAAAGATAAACCCAAATATTCCTATTATATTGATAACAGCCAGTACCGGAAATAGAGAATATGATTATGTAATTAAAAAATTAGGTGCAGAAGAATATATAATTAAACCAGTAGGTAAAGAATTATTAACAGATATTACAAATATATATTTAAAAGGGCTTTAATCTGAGATTTTCTAAATAACCATCTATTAAATTCTGTACCAACACATCGAAGAATCCTAAATCAATAATATCATCATTTATTAATCCTGGTGTTTTTAATGTATAAAATTTTAATGGAGTTACAACATATGTCATTTCATCATAATTGTCGTCATCAATAAGTCTCATATCAAGTAAATCATCACCTTTTGAATCCTTAATAGTGATTCCAACAATAATCAATTCATCTTCATCTAAACTGAGATATATTTCATTATCATCAAAAAAAGGAATCCCATCTAAAAGTTCCCCTTTATCCATAATATAAAGATGCGGTATTTCCTCGAAAATAACAACACACCCAAATGTTTCTATGTCTGAAAAATTAAAACCAATATCCATATCCTAAAATTGATTTTATATTATATATAAAACCATTATTTTATGATATTACTGTTTTTAAATCTATAATATAGTTAACTAAGTGAACCAAAGGGTCTAACGTATCATGTAACGTTTCATTATATTCTTTTTGTTTTTTAAGAACTAATGCACCTTTGTCTATAACTGTTTGAACATGAAACTCTTTCAAGTATTCAAAAAATGGTCTTGATAAATATTTAAATGCATCATCGAATGTAATAAAGAAATTATTCATTACAAAATCATAATTTAATAGTGGATTTACATTACCATCAATTATAAATTGAAATAATTCATCTTTCGTAGAACCATATTCTGATGATGCAGATGATAAATTACCCGTTAACATAACTAAGTGTAATAATTCTACACTTGCTCTTAAATCAGGGAAATTTTTCTTTACAATATTTTTAATTTCATCTACATCTTTGTATAAATCATTTTCTTCTCTTTTAGCAATTGCTCTTAGATAATTTACTTGTTTTTCAAAAAGAAATTCTCTTTCAAATGAATCAACAGGTTCAAATGGGATTTTAGTAAATCTAGATAATAGTTCAGGATTTATTTTATCAATATGATTTGTAGTGAATATAAATCTAGCACTTGGATAATCTTCTTGGAAACTCTTCATAGCATCTTGTAACGCACTAGATGCATTATCAAATTCATCAATAACAATTAATTTAATACCATCTTTGTTATCAAAGTTTAAAGCTCTAAAATGTTCTTCTATCTTTGTAGTAAGAATATCAATTCCTAATTTTCCTTTCAATACTAATGAATTATGTTCTTTAGCAAGGATTCTAGCTAGTGATGTTTTACCTGTACCTGATGCACCATAAAACACCATATTACCCACTATACCAACATCAATAATATCTTGAATTCTTGGTAATAAAATAATCTGTTTTAAAGATTTCGGTCTGTACTTTTCCCAAAGTAATAAATTATTTATGCTCATAGGTTTATTGTGTTATTTGTTCTATTATATTTAT
>Ga0210003_1000149_pt1 | contig 59966 bp, 58 predicted proteins | sample LantaG_FD_182804 | JGI IMG/M metagenome (GOLD analysis project Ga0210003, IMG submission 182804) | Deep subsurface microbial communities from Baltic Sea to uncover new lineages of life (NeLLi) - Landsort_02402 metaG (SPAdes) (version 2) | ecosystem: Environmental > Aquatic > Marine > Oceanic >... | reverse complement strand
CCACCAATGCCACCAGGCCGATCACCGCGAGAATCAGCGCAACCATCAACATGATGGGGCCTCCCGCGCCGCTGGGTGGTGTTGGGCTGACCCCATCAGAACTGGGCCGATCCCGTTAACGGGGTTCTACCGACAACCGGCCCTACTGATATTGCCCGTACCCGCCGTCGCCGGCGTCGACCGGCGCTGCCGAGCCGCGCTGACCCAGCTCCTCAAGCTGAGACTCCAGGTAGGTCTTCAAACGGGTGCGGTATTCGCGCTCGAAGGTCCGGAGCTGCTCGAGGCGACCTTCCAGAACCGCGCGCTGCTGGTTGATGGAGTTCATGAACTCGGTGTGCTTGCGCTCGGCGTCGGACTGCAGGAAGTCGGCCTTCTCATAGGCCTGCCGCAGTTGCGACTCGGAGCGAGACTGAGCGTCGCTGAGCATCGCATCGGCGCGCTGTTGCGCATCGGTCACGGTCGCTTCGGCGATGTAGCGGGCCTCGGACACGATCTGCTCGGCACTGGCCCTGGCATCGGCGACCATTTTGTCCGCCTCGGAAATGGCCGTGGAGGTCAACCGATCGGCGGTGTCCTGGGCAAGGCTTAGAACGCGGGTCGCCTTGAGAGCCTGATCATCGCTGAGTTGTGTGGACCGCTCCGCCACCACCACGGCGACCTCTGACTCGGGTTGGTAGAGCGGGACGGCCTCGGTGACCTGCACCACGCCGGATCGCGCCGAGGCCAGGTCGCTGTCGAGTTCGCTTACCCGCTGGCGCAGGTCGACATTCTCCTCGACGAGTCGAGCGAGTTCGGTCTCCACCAGGTCGAGGAAAGCGTCGACCTCGTCCTCGTTATACCCGCGCTTCCCAATGGGCGGCTTGCTGAAGGCGACATTGTGCACGTCAGCCGGTGTCAGTGGCATCTCTGCCCCTTCCGATCGTGGACCGCGGAATCACCCGCCTGGCAGTGTCGAACGCGCCTCGCGCTCGCAGTTCCATACTGTAACTGCCGCCCATCCTGTCACACCAGACCCGCCGGTTGCATACGACCGACCAATAGTGGGTGAATCGGGCAGCGGGTCCGGGCCCGTCCCAGCTGGCCCAACCGGATCAGCCAGCCGCGCTCCGGGCCAGGCCGAAGAAGAAATTCATCGCAAGAAAAGCCAGCAGGAGCAGCACCATGATGGAGAAATCGAGGCGGACCGAACCGATGGTCAGCTGCGGAATCACGCGGCGCAGGAGTCGCACCGGCGGGTCGGTGGCAGTCATGATGACCTCAAGGACCACCACCGTGGCCCCGCGCGGGTGCCAGTCCCGACTGAACGAACGAATGAACTCCACGACGATCCGGGCGATCAGCAGCAGCCAGAACAGAAACAGCGCGAAACCCATGAGTTGGAACAACAGCGCCATCGAAAACCGGTCCTAACTGGCAGCGGGAGGGAAGACCGCCAGCCTACCGATCACCTCAAGATGCGTTCGTTGCGGTCACTGGTAGCTGTAGAAGCCCGCTTCAGCGATTCGGCGACGCTCGTCGGCGCTGACGTCGACATCCGCCGGGGCCAGTAGGAACACCTTCGTGGCGACCTTGTCGAAAGACCCGCGCAGCGCGAAGGCCAAGCCCGCGGCGAAGTCGACGAGGCGCTTCGCATCAGCATTATCCATCGAAACCAGATCCATGATCACGGGCTGACCGTCCCGGAAACGCTCACCGATGGTGCGGGCCTCGTTATAGTCCTTTGGCCGCAGCGTGGTGATCTTCGACAGCGGACTGCCCTCTTCGAACAGCATCGCCATCCGTCGCGGGTCCATCGCGAGCGCCCCGCGGGTCGAACCGCGCAGCGACCCGAATCGGGACGGACGCGCCATCTCGCCCGGGTGGTCGAATTCGCGCGGCCGCGTGCGGGAGTCGTCCGGGTAACCAGCGCGGAAGCCGCCGGTGGGCGGGTAATCCGTTCCACGGTCGTCTCCGTAACCGGGACCGTAGTCCCGGTGATCGCGCTCGTCGTAGCGGCCGCCGTCATAGCCGCCGTCATAGCCGGACTCGTACCCGGCGTCGGCGAAACGTTCGCCGCGACGCGCGGAGCCGCGAGCCCGGCCGCCGTCGCGATCGTCTTCGTAGTACTCGTCGTCGTAGTCGTCCATCGGCGCCATGCCGAAGTAGGCCTTGACCTTGTGGAGAGTGCTCATCCGCGTGACCCTTCCGGAGCTGTAACTTCGGTATTCGTGCCTGTGGGTGTCAGTGATACCCGTTGTTTGTGATGATTTTGTGACTGGAGTGACTACTCAGGGAGACGTTAGGGGACGTTGGCCCATTAGTGCCGTACCGACACGCACACACGTAGAACCGTGTCGCACCGCCGCGTCGAGGTCATCTGACATCCCGGCGGACAGTTCGGTCGCGGCGGGATGGCTGCGTAGAACGCGGCGGTGCTCGACCGCCAATGCGGCGAAGGCCGCGTCGGGGTCCGCACCCAGGGGCGCGATCGCCATCAGTCCGACGAAGCGAAGGGCCTGGGCGTCCGCTACCTGTGCGCAGATCTGATCAACCGCGGCCGGATCGGCGATGTCGACTCCGCCGCGCGCCGGGTCGCCATCGATACTGATTTGAATGAAGACCCGCAACGGTTCACACCGTCCGGCGCTCAGCGCCGCCGCCGTGGCACTGTCCAACGCCGAGACCACTTTGGGGGTGTAGACCGAGTGCACCGTATCCGCCCAGCGCGCAATATTTTTGGCCTTGTTGCTCTGGATACGGCCGATCATGTGCCACCGCGCGGGTCCCGGTTCCGGCGCGCCGACGACCAGCCTGTCGAACTCGTCAATCTTCGCCGACGCCTCCTGCTCCCGGGACTCCCCGAACGCCCGGCAGCCCAGCCGCCAGAGGATCGCCACATCGCGGGCCGGGAAGTACTTGGTAACCGGCAGCAGAGCGATGGCCTCAGGCGCTCGGCCGGCGGCTTCGGCGGCACGCGCGAGACGGGCGCGGGCGGCAGCCAGCGCACGGGTCAACTCGGCGACCCGCAGTTCCGCCGTACCGCTATCGGTGCCCGTGCCGTCGGTGGACATCACGGCATCCACACCAGCGACGCCAGCCGACCGGTCGGCGCGTCCCGACGGTGGGAGAACAGTGCAGGATCGGCGACGGTACACCGCGGGTCGGCGTCGATGGCGGTGACGCCGGCGTCGATGAGTTGACGGGCGATACCAACCCGCAGATCCAGCGCCGGCCCGCCACCCGGCGTGGTGGTGCGACTGCCCGGGAGCCGAGCCTCGACGTCGGCGGCCATCTCCTCGGGCACGGGGTAATTGGATCCGCTGACCGCGGGGCCCAGCAGGACCGACACGTCTGCGGTGCGGGCACCTGCGGCGAGCATGGCCTCCAGTGTCCGGAGCACCACGCCGTCGGCCGCCCCCACCCGGCCCGCGTGCGCGGCGCCCAACACCCCGGCGCGGGTATCGGCCATCAGCACCGGCACGCAATCTGCGGTGACGACCGCCAGTGCCAGCCGCGGCGTGGTGGTCACCAGCGCATCGGTGGCGTCGAAGGCCTCGGTACGCGGCGCGTCGACGTACTCGACGTGGACACCATGCACCTGGTTCATCCAGATCAGCTGGTGCGCCCCCAGACCGATCGCCGCTGCGAGCCGGTTGCGGTTGGTGGTCACCGCCACCGGATCGTCGCCGACGTGGTCGCCGAGATTGAACGTGTCGAACGGCGCCACGGAAACTCCTCCGGCCCGGCTGGTGGTGACTCGGCGGATTCGAATGCTCACGGGGCGAGACCGACGCGGGGGGCGCGGACTAAGGGGCGCAGACGATTCAGTGCCGCATGAACGGCGGCACGTCGACGTCGTCATCGTCGTCGCCGTATGCCGACGAGCCGTTCGTGTACGCCGCCGCGCCAACCGGTACCGACTCCCGCGACTCCCGCGATTCGAACACTGGGGAGCTGCTGAGTTGGCCGGCGGCCACAGGTGCGATGGTGTGCGTGGTGGCTGAGGTCGTGACCGGGCTGGACGTCGCGTCGCTGATGATGATCGCCTTGCGGCTTGCGGAGTTGGGATCGAAGCCCGCGGCGATCACGGTCACGCGAACTTCATCACCGAGGGAGTCGTCGATCACGGTGCCGAAGATGATGTTGGCCTCCGAGTGAGCGGAATCCTGAACCAGCGAAGCGGCTTCGTTGATCTCGAAGAGTCCTAGATCGCTGCCACCGGCGATCGACATCAGAACGCCCTGGGCGCCTTCCATCGACGCCTCGAGAAGCGGGGAGTTGATGGCCATCTCGGCCGCCTTCAGAGCACGGCCGTCGCCGCGCGCGGAACCGATGCCCATTAACGCGGTGCCGGCACCGCTCATGATGCCTTTGACGTCGGCGAAGTCGACGTTGATCAGGCCCGGAGTGGTGATCAGGTCCGTAATGCCCTGAACGCCGTTGAGCAGAACCTCATCGGCGCTGCGGAAGGCATCCATCAACGACACTCCCGCATCACCCATCTGCAGCAGGCGGTCGTTGGGGATCACGATCAACGTGTCGCAACTCTCCCGCAGGGCGGCGATACCCGCCTCGGCCTGATTCGACCGGCGCTTGCCCTCGAAGGAAAACGGCCGCGTCACGACTCCGACGGTCAGGGCACCCATCTTGCGGGCGACGTTGGCTACCACCGGCGCGCCCCCGGTGCCGGTGCCGCCGCCCTCGCCGGCCGTGACGAACACCATGTCCGCTCCGCGCAGCAATTCCTCGATTTCGTCCTTGGCGTCCTCGGCGGCCTTGCGGCCGACGTCCGGGTCCGCGCCGGCACCCAGGCCGCGGGTGGAGTCGCGCCCGACATCGAGTTTGACGTCGGCATCGCTCATCAACAGCGCCTGGGCGTCGGTGTTGATCGCGATGAACTCAACACCCTTGAGGCCCTGTTCGATCATCCGGTTGACGGCGTTCACGCCGCCACCGCCGATTCCGACGACCTTGATGACGGCGAGGTAGTTATGCGGTGGGGTCATCGGCGTGGCTTCCTCCGTGTTCGGATCCGGGTACGAGACGACCTCCTCGGCAAACCCTCAACCTCAACCAGAGGCTTAGAGTTATGTCAAGTTGTCGCGTAGGCAAAACCTATGACCGACCGGCGCCGGATTGGGGAGGCGCGCCCGCGTGTCGCTCGCGAATTTCAACCCGGTGACAACTACTTGATCGTCGGCAGGTCAGGACTGGACACGTCGTACACGCGCCCGGGCTGGGTTAGCAGTGCGGCCAGTTTCTCGGCTTTTTCGGCGGTGCGATCGGTGGTCCCCCACACCACTGTCCGGCCGTCGGTCAAAGTCAGCGTGATCGACGACACCGAGGGCGCGGCAACCCGACTCACCTGAGCCACCACCTCGGGCCGCAGCGCCGTCATGACCTGCAGGGCCGCCGTGGTCGGCGGATCGGCCGGACCGGGATCTTCGACGTCGATGTAGGGCAGTCCCGGTGGCGGCGGCGCAGTGGCAAAATCCACGCCGTCGCGGTCGTAGAGGTGAGGTCCGTCGCCGAAGTCCTTGACCACGACCGGGACCCGCTCAACGATCGTGATGCGCAGCGTCGAGGGATACTCGCGCTGCACCCGAGCACTGGCCACCCGGCGGATACCGGCCACCCGGTCTGCCACCTCATCGGTGTTGATCTGAAGCAGCGGCGTTCCGGGGCGCACCTGGGCGACACTGATCACTTCATCCTCGGTCACCGACGACACCCCGGTCACGACGACCGAGCGCGCCGACATCGCCGGGGTGAAGTACAGCGCGAGGCCCAGCGCGACGCTCGTCACCGCCATCACGACAGTCCAGCCGATCAGCCGCAGCCCTTTGACGGTTCGGGCAGTGAGCCGTTTCGGCTCCTCGACGACCGAGCCGCGGACCCGACGTTTCGCCTCGCGGCGAGCCTGCTCGATCGCGGTCGCCCGCTGCTGGGCGGCGCGGCGCGCGGCACGTTCCCGGCGCTCTCTTCGCCGGGGGCCTCCGGCGTCCTCGCCCGGATCCCCATCGACCGGATCACCATCGACGGGGGCACCATCGACGGGGGCACCATCGACGGGGGCACCATCGAACAGATCGGTGCCATCGAACGGATCGGTGCCATCGAACGGATCGTTATCGATTGGCGGTCGTGATTCCGCTGGACCCGGTTGATCAGTCATGGGAGCCTCCATGGCCGGGTCTGGCGTGCAGCGCCGTGATGATCTCCGGGCCCAGCAATGTCACGTCGCCGGCACCCATCGTGACGACCACGTCGCCCGGCCTGGCGACCGCCGCCACCTGCCCTGCGACGGCGGAGAAGTCCGGTATGTAATGCACGGGGACACCGACGTGACCGGCGATGGTGGCGCCACTAACCCCGGCCAGTGGCTGTTCGCGGGCCGCGTAGACGTCGAGAACGAATACCTCGTCTGCGGCCTCGAGCGCCTCGGCGAACTCACGAGCAAAAGTCTTTGTCCGCGAGTACAAATGGGGCTGAAAGACAACGATGCTGCGGGCCCCGGTGACAGCCGGATGGCCGGTCGGATCCTGCTGGGCAATCGTGCGCAAAGCCGTCAACGCGGCCCGGACCTCGGTGGGGTGGTGGGCGTAGTCGTCGAAGACCCGCACCCCGGCGGCGCTGCCCACCAGTTCGAAACGTCGGCGCACGCCCTCAAAACCCGCCAGTCCGTCGAGCACCGAGTCAAGGGATGCGCCTACCTCGAGAGCGGCCAGCACCGCGCCCAGCGCGTTGAGCGCCATATGCCGGCCCGGAACCGCAAGCCGCATGGTCCGTACCTGAGCCTGACCGGCCTCATCGGCCAGCCGAATCTGGGCGACCGCGCCGATGCCGTGCTGTTCCCAGTCGATCAGCGCCGCGGCGAGGTCCCCACCGATGCCGGTGCCGGTGCCGGTGCCGTAGCGCAATACCCGGACACCGAGTGTGGCACTGCGATCGCCTAGTGCTGCGGCGCCGGGATCGTCTGCACAGACCACCAGCGCTCCCCCCGGCCGAAGGCGTTCCACGAATGCGTCGAACACCGCGGTGTAAGCCTCGGGGCTGCCGAAAAAATCGAGGTGATCGGCTTCGACGTTGGTCACCACTGCGACATCGGGGGCGTACACCAGAAGCGAGCCGTCACTCTCGTCGGCCTCAGCCACGAACACCTCGCCACTTCCGTGGTGGGCATTGGTTCCGGCCTCACCCAGATCGCCCCCGACGGCAAATGAAGGATCGAACCCGCCGTGCTGCAGGGCGACCGTGAGCATCGACGTGGTCGTGGTTTTGCCGTGGGTGCCAGTGACCATCAGCGTGCGGTAGTCGGCCATTAGCTTCGCCAACACGGCAGGTCGCATTAGCACCGGAATCTCGCGGCGGTGGGCCTCCACCAGTTCCGGGTTGGTCTTCGGAATAGCGGCGTGCGTGGTGATGACCGCCGTGACGCCGCCGGGTAGCACATCGAGGTTGGCCACGTCGTGGCCGATGCTGATCTGGGCGCCGCGGGCCCGAAGTGCCACCAGCCCGCGCGATTCCTTGGCGTCCGAGCCCGACACCATCCCGCCACGATCGAGCAGAATGCGGGCGATTCCGGACATGCCCGCTCCGCCGATCCCCACCATGTGTACCCGTTCAAGCTCGGGCGGTAGCGGGTTCACCGGCGCACCTCGCGACCGGCACATGCAACGGCAAGAACGATCTCGGCGACCCGGCGGGCCGCATCCCGATGGCCAACGCCCGCTGCCGCCGCCGTCATCGCCGCAAGCCGGGCGGAATCGGTCACCAACCGCGCCACCTCGGTGCCGACGTAGCTCGGCGTCAGGTCGGCGTCGGCGACCAGTTCACCACCTCCGGCCCGCACCACAGGCAGGGCATTGAGGCGCTGTTCGCCGTTGCCGATCGGTAACGGAACGTAGATGGCCGGCAGGCCGACCGCGGACACCTCGGCGACGGTCATCGCTCCCGACCGACAGATCGCCAGATCGGCCGCGGCGTAGGCGAGATCCATCCGGTCCAGGTATCCCACCGCCACGTAGGGCGGTTCGCCAACTCGGGGCGTCGGCAGATCCAGGGTGTTCTTGGGGCCGTGGACGTGCAGCACCGAGACACCGGCGGCAGCGAGGTCGCGCGCGGCCGCCGCGACCGCACGGTTGATGGAGACCGCTCCCTGGGAACCGCCGAACACCAGCAGAACGCGGGCGTCCGCGGCGAACCCGAAATGTCTGCGTGCCTGTTCGCGTAAAGCCGCCCGGTCCAGATCGGTGATCGATCCACGCAGTGGCATGCCCACCACCTCCGCTCTGCGCAGGCCCGAACCCGGCACCGCAGCCAGGACCCGGCGGGCGAACCGCGCGCCGATCCGATTAGCCAGACCGGCACGGGCATTGGCCTCGTGGACCACGACCGGCACCGTTCGCCGACGGCGCCGACCACGGCGCGCCGCTAGATACGCGGGCACGGCGACATAGCCGCCGAAACCAACCACGACGTCGGCGTTCACCTCGTCGAGTACCGCTTCGGTCTTCTCCACCGATGCCCTTACCCGCCACGGAAGGCGGATCAGATCGGCGTTGAGTCGGCGTGGCAACGGGACCGCAGGTACCAGGCGGAGCTGATACCCGCGCGCGGGCACCAGCCGATTCTCCAAGCCCCGGGCAGTGCCCAGCGCCGTGATACGCAGCGCTGGATGCAACGCGATCAAGGCGTCGGCAACGGCCATCGCGGGCTCGACGTGACCGGCCGTGCCGCCGCCGGCCAGCACGATCGACAGTTCTCCCGCGGGTGCGTCGGGGCCGTGGTTATCGGGGCCGTGGTTATCGGGGCCGTGGTTATCGGGGCCGTGGTTATCGGGGCCACGGTCGTCGGGACCAAAATCACCGCGGCCCGTTCCGCCGTCGACCCCCGAGCCACTCACCCGTAACGTTGACCTTCCAGTGTGCGGGACCGCCGCGGCTGGCCTGTCCCCTGCCTCGCCTTGCCCTTCGCGAGAATGCCGCGACGCTGCTGGGAGGCGCCTTCATGATGCCCCCCGCGACCAGCGGACCCGGCCTTGGCCGCCTTCTTGACCCGGGCGGCGTTGACGTTACTAGGCGAACGCTTGCCGGACTTGCGTGACGTTGCCGATCTAGTCGACTTTGCGGCCGGGGCCGATCTGGCCGACTTCGACTTCGACTTCGGCTTCGACTTTGCGGCCGGGGCCGACTTCGCGGCCGGGGCGGCCCGCTTTGATGAGTGCAGTCGGCTTCGCAGGGCCTCGGCACGGTTCGGCAGATACAGTTCCGGCAGTGGTAGTCGAAGCAGCCGGTTCATCTTGTCGTCGCGGCCGGAGCGCAGTGCCGCTACCGCTGCGGGTTCATGGCGGGCCGCATTCGCCATCAGACCGATCATGAACAGCGTCGTTGCCGTTGATGTTCCGCCAGCCGAGATCAGCGGAAGCTGAATACCCGTGACCGGTAACAACCCGACCACGTAACCAACGTTGATGAATACCTGCCCGATCACCCATGCGGTCGCGGTCGCGGTGAGCAGGCGCAGGAACGGGTCCACCGATCGCCTGGCGATCCGCATGCCGGTATAGCCGAACAGCCCGAACAGCGCCAGCAGTCCGAAGGCGCCGATGAAGCCGAGTTCCTCACCGACGATCGCGAAGATGAAGTCGTTATGGGCGTTGGGCAGATAATTCCACTTCGCGGTCCCCTGGCCCAAGCCATCACCGAACACACCCCCGTTGGCCAGCGCGAATTTAGCCTGACGGGCCTGGTAGCCGGCGCCCTGGGTGTCGGCGCTCGGATCCAACCAGGATTGCACCCGCGCGCTCCGGTATCCCTCGGAGACAGCCAGCACTGCGGCCGCCGCGATTGTTGCGAGCAGCGAAGTGACGAAGACTTTCAGCGGTAGGCCCGCGAACCACAGCAAGGCGAGCAGGATGATGCCCAGCGACACCGTCTGGCCGAGGTCCGGTTGGGCGACGATGAGCGCGAGCGCGATTACCGCCGCCGGGATCAGCGGAATCAGCATCTCGCGCAGCGAGGCCCGCTCCATCCGCCGGGCGGCCAACAGGTGCGATCCCCAGATGACGAACGCGATCTTGGTGAGTTCGGAGGGCTGCATGGACAGGCCGCCGACCACAAACCATCCCCGGGTGCCGTTGGCAACACGGCCGATCCCAGGAATGAGCACCAGGACCAGCATCACGATGGTGGCCGAGAAACCCAGAAAGGCGGTCGCGCGTATGAAGCGCACCGGCAGTCGCAAGGCGAACCAGCACGCGAACAGTCCCACGGCCGCCCAGAGCAACTGCCGATTGAAGATCGACCACGGCGAACCATCCTCGTCGTAGGAGTGCACACCGGAGGCTGAAAGCACCATGATCAAGCCCAGCGTGGTCAGCAGTCCCGCTACCGCGACCATCAGGTGGAACGAGGTCAGCGGCCCGGCGAACCAGGCGCCGAACCGTCGAGGCGGACCGAACCTCGGCCGCTTCGCCTCCCCGGCGGACTCGCCGTCACCGCCCGCGGCGTCGGCGCCGGAGAACTCACTGCCCCCGCGCCGGGCCGGGAAAAACCGGGTTGGGAAAAACCGGGTTGGGAAAAACCGCGCGCGCACGCCGTTACCGGGCCGCGGCGCGAACCGCGGCCGCGAAGGCGTCGCCACGGTCGCCATAACCGGCGAACTGGTCGAACGACGCTCCCGCCGGTGCGAGCAGCACCGTGTCACCCGGGCGAGCCAGCCCAGCTGCGGCAGCGACGGCCTGCGCCATCACCCGAAGACCCAGGTCGGAGCCGGCCACGTCGACAGTGCGAGTCCCATGAGTAACATCCGACTCATTAGTCCCATGCATCACAGCATCTTCGCGCGCCGCAACCTCAATGACCGGGACATCGGGGGCGTGTCGCGATAACGCCTCGGCGAACGCCGCACGGTCGCGGCCGATCAACACCACACCGGCCAGCCGGTCAGCGACCCGGACCACCGCATCCTCGACCGACGCGCCCTTGAGCAGGCCACCCGCCACCCAGACCACCCGCGCAAAGCCCAGGATCGACGCCTGCGCGGCATGTGGATTGGTGGCCTTGGAGTCATCGACATAGCGGACTCCGTCGATGACACCCACCGACTCGGCGCGGTGCCGGCCAACCCGAAATCCGGCGAGAGCGGCTTCGATCGCGGTCGGCGACACGTCCACGGCGCGGGCCAGCGCCGCCGCGCCCAGCGCGTCGAGCACACCGACCGGACCAGGCACCCCGATCGATGCGACCGGGGCAAGCGCGAGATCGTCGGCAAAAGCCCGGTCGACCAGGGCGCCGTTGCAGACTCCCAGCTCACCGGGGCCCGGTTCGCCCAGCCGGAACCCGGCTCGCACGGCGGCCGCAGCGCCCGCCAGGAGCGCGCTCGCCACTGGGTCGTCGAGTCCGACCACGGCCACCCGGCCGTCGAGGGCGCGCGCCTTGGCCGCGGCATAGGCCTCGAAACCGCCATGCCAGTCCAGATGATCCTCGGCGATATTGAGCACCACGCCGGCCTCGGGCCGCAACGAGGGCGACCAGAACAACTGAAAGCTCGATATCTCTACTGCCAGCAAATCAGAAGGCCGGTCCAGCACGTCGAGAACCGGGTCGCCGATGTTGCCGCACAGCACCGCGGACCGCCCGTCGGCGATGAGCATGTCGTAGAGCATCGAGGTGGTGGTGGTCTTGCCGTTGGTTCCGGTCACCACCAGCCACTGCCGCGGCGGACCGTACAACCCGGCCGCATCCAGGCGCCAGGCGAGTTCGACGTCGCCCCAGATCGGGACGCCCGCTCCCGCCGCGGCAGCCAGGACCGGTGCCGTCGGCGCAAAGCCCGGACTGGTGATCACCAGATCGAAACTCCCGGCTCCCGCAATCGCCTCGGCCGTGGAGATTCCGGTGGCGCCGGCCAGTCCGCGGGCTGCGGCCAGATCGTCGTCGCATACCGTCACCTCGACATCCCGAGACGACAACGCGCCGACCACCGCGCGTCCGGTGACCCGTGCACCGGCCACCAGTACCCGCGCTCCCGGCGCCAGCGGCGACAATTCGGCCGGCACGTCAGTCCCCGATGGCGGCGAGCCACTCGCTGTAGAACAACGACACCCCGAGCCCGCAGGCGATCGCTGTGAGTAGCCAGAACCGGATGATGACAGTCGTCTCGGCCCAGCCGACGAGTTCGAAGTGATGGTGGAAGGGCGCCATCCGGAACACCCGCCGGCCGGTGGTGCGGAACGCCAGAATCTGCACCACCACCGACGTGACCTCCGCGACGAACAGCGCCCCGAGGACCACCGCGAGCACCTCGGTCCGGCTGGTGATCGACAACCCCGCGATGATGCCGCCCAGCGCCAGCGAACCGGTGTCGCCCATGAAGATCTTCGCAGGGGCGGCGTTCCACCAGAGGAAACCGATACAGGCGCCGGTAGTCGCGGCCGCCAACAGCGCCAGGTCAAGTGGGTCTCGAACGTTGTAGCAACCCAGGCCGGGGGCGGTGGCGCAGGCGTTTCGGAACTGCCAGAAGGTGATCAGCACGTAGGCAGCGCCGACCATGGCCATGCAGCCTGCCGCCAGGCCGTCCAGACCGTCGGTGAAATTCACGGCGTTGGACCAGGCACTGACTACCACGACGACGAACAGGATGAACAGCACCGGCGGTAGGGCGACCGTGGCGATTTCACGAACGTAGGACAGCTGCCGACTGCCGGGCGTCAGGCCGTCGGCGTTGGCGAACTGCAACACCAGGATGCCGAACAGCACGGCCGCGGTGATCTGACCGGCCGTCTTGGCAGTCTTGTTCAATCCGAGATTGCGCGAGCGACGGATCTTGATCAGGTCGTCGAGGAATCCCACGCCGCCGAGTGCGGTCGCCAGACCCAGCACGAGCAGTCCCGAGGCCGACGGCCCGCCGCCGCCGAGTATCAGCCCGAACAGGTGCGCGCCGAAGTAGCCGGCCCAGATTCCGGCCAGAATCGCCACGCCGCCCATCGACGGGGTGCCCCGCTTCCGCTGGTGACTGGGCGGACCGTCCTCGCGGATCTCCTGGCCGAAGCCCTGCCGGGTGAACAGCCGGATCAGAGTCGGGGTCAGCAGTATCGACACCGCCAGCGAGATGCCGACGGCGAACAGAATCAGTCTCATCCGGGCGGTTCCCGGCGCGGTCCGGCGGCCGCGGCCAGCGCCTCCGCCAATGTCCCGAGGCCGGCCGCGTTGGATGCCTTGACCAAAACCACGTCCCCGGGTGCCAGTTCTGAGCACAACAGCGCCAGCGCGGCGTCAGCGTCGGGGACCATGACCGACTCCGAACCCCAGGAACCCTCCATGATCGCGCCGTGGTGCATGGCGTTCACAGACCTCCCGGTTCCGACGATCACGAGCCGACTGATATCTAAGCGCACCGCAAGCCGGCCGATCCGATCATGTTCGGCAATCGAGTCCTCGCCGAGCTCGCCCATTTCGCCCAGCACCGCCCAGCTGCGCCGCCGGCCGCCGGATTGCCGCGCCATCACGGCCAGCGCCTGCAGCCCGGTTCGCATGGATTCCGGATTGGCGTTGTAGGCGTCATTGATGACCGTGACACCGTCGGGCCGGGTCCGCACCTCCATCCGGTGCGGCGAGGCGGGGGCGGCCGCGGCCAGTGCATCGGCCACCTGGTCGGGCGTAGCGCCGCACTCAAAAGCCACCGCGGCCGCACTTAGCGCGTTGCCCACCTGGTGCTCACCGTGCACGGCCAGCCTGACGGGGGTGCGACCGGCCCCGGTGACCAGGGTGAAGCGTGGCCGGGCCAACTCATCAAGGTCGACGTCCTCGGCCCGGACGTCCGCTGCCGGGCTTCGTCCGACGGTGACGATCCGCGCCGAGGTCCGCGCCGCCATCGCTGCCACCAACGCGTCGTCGGCGTTGAGAATCGCCACCCCGGTCGCTGAAACCGCCTCGACAAGTTCGCCTTTCGTCCTGGCGATGTTCTCCCGCGAGCCGAACTCACCGAGGTGCGCGGTGCCGACGTTGAGCACCACCGCGATCGACGGCGGCGCAATCCGGGCGAGTGCGGCGATGTTCCCGAGATGACGAGCCGACATCTCCAGCACCAGATAGTCAGTCTGCTCGGTGGCCCGCAACACCGTCCATGGCAGTCCAAGTTCATTGTTGAACGAGCCCGGTGGTGCCACCACCTGCCCCAACGGTCGCAACACGGCGGCGATCAGATCTTTGGTCGAGGTTTTGCCCGACGACCCGGTGATGCCGATTATCCGCAACCCGCCACCGAGAAGTTCGGCCGCCACTGCGGCGGCTAGTTTGGCCAGCGCGCCCACGACGGCGGCCCCGGAGCCGTCGGTGTCGTGCTCGAACACACCGGCACGCGTGTCGGACGCGGCGGCCGGCGGGACCACGACGGCCGGCACTCCAACCGGACGAGCGGCCAAAACCACCACCGCGCCGGCCGCCACGGCATCGGTGGCGAAGTCATGACCGTCCGCGCGGGCGCCCGGCAAGGCCAGGAAAAGCCCACCGGGGGTGAGCGAGCGGGAGTCGAACTCGACCGACCCGGTGACGTTGGTTGCGGCCGCCTCGGCTGGGCCGATATCGGCAAGGGTACCCCCGACGATCTCGGCGATCTCGGCGATGGACAGGGCGATCATCGCGCGATCGCCTCGAGTGCACGCGCGAGTTCGGCCCGATCATCGAACGGCCGAGTCTGCCCGGCGACGGTCTGGCCGGTCTCGTGTCCCTTGCCGGCGATCACCACCACGTCGCCGCGACGCGCCCAACCGACGGCGTGCGCGATCGCCAAACGTCGGTCCCCGATCTCAACCAACTCGGCAGGACCCCCGTCTCCGGTTCGGCCAACGGTACCCGCTCCGGCCGTGATGGCGGCCCGGATCGTGGCCGGATCCTCGTCACGCGGGTTGTCATCGGTGATCACCACCAGGTCGGCGAACTCCGCGGCGACCCGGCCCATCGGCTCGCGCTTACCCTGATCCCGATTACCGCCCGCGCCGAAGACCACGGCCAGCCTCGCGCCCGGCCGACGCAGCGTTTCCAGCACCGCGCGCAGCGCACCGGGTTTGTGCGCGTAGTCGACGACGGCCAGGAAATTCTGGCCCCGCTCAATAACCTCAAGCCGACCCGGGACCGAGGCCCTACGCAACCCGGGTGCGGCCTGCTCGGGCGACACTCCGACGGCGTCGAGCATGGCCAGTGCAAGCAACGCGTTGGCGACGTTATAGCGGCCGGGAAGCCGAATGCGTACCCGGTGATGAACGCCGGCCGGATCGACCGCGCTGAACTCCTGGAGGTCGCCACGCGGATCCCCGTCGAGGACCACCACATCTTCGGCCCGCCAATCCGCCGGCTGATCCGTCACGCTCACCGTGACCGTGGACCCGGCCCGCTGCGCCATGGCCCGACCCGCCTCATCGTCGATGCAGACCACAGCACGTTGCGCATGCAGCGGCGAGGACGGATCGAAGAGCCGTGCCTTGGCTTCGAAGTAGGCCTCCATGGAGGGATGGAAATCTAGATGGTCGCGCGAAAGATTAGTGAAACCGCCTACCGCGAAATGGATTCCGTCGACCCGGCCGAGCTCGAGAGCGTGGCTGGAGACTTCCATCGCCACCGTGTCGACACCACGCTCGGCCATCAGTGCGAGCAAGCCCTGCAGTGCGGGTGCCTCCGGTGTGGTCAGTGCGCCACCTACCACGGAGTCGGGCACGTCCGAATCGGCGATCCTGACTCCGACGGTGCCGATCAGGCCCGCGGTCCGGCCGGCGGCACGCAGGCCGGCGTCGATCAGGTAGGCGGTGGTGGTCTTTCCGGATGTGCCGGTCACTCCGAGTACGACGACACGGTCTGAGGGTCGCCCGTAGACGGCGGCGGCCAGTGTTCCGAGGACCGAGCGCGGCGCGGGATGAACCACCACCGGGACCGGTGCCGGGCCGCCGAACAGCCGACTGATCACCACCACGCCCTCAGCGTCGGTGAGCACCGCCACAGCGCCGGCGTCGAGCGCCGCACCGACGTACTCGGCGCCGTGTGCCGAAGCCCCGGGCAGTGCCGCGAACAGATCACCAGCGAGGGCATCCTGGGCGCGCAGGGTCACCCCGCCGATGCGGACGTTGAGGGCGGCCGTGCCATCGGCGGACTGAGCGCCGATCGTGGATGCCAGGTTTGCCAGCGACAGGCCAGGAGTGACACGCGGCCGAAGGGCACTGATCACCGCAGGTCGCCTCCCATTCGCCGGTTACCTATCGGCTCTTCACCCTACTGAGGGAACGTCGTCGATCCCGTCAGGTGGCCTCGAGGGTCAACGGCGGCCCGGGGTCGGGTGAGAGTGGGACATTGTCGCGTTGCAGCAACCAGGCGGTGATGTTGTGGAACAGGGGCGCCGCCGAGTACCCGGGCGAACCGTCGGCATTACGGACCGGTGCGTCCATCATCAGGCCAACGACGTAGCGCGGATCGTCCACCGGGGCCATTCCGGCGAAGGTGATCCAGTACACGTCATCGTAGTAACAACCGCAGGCCGGGTTGATCTGCTGCGCGGTGCCGGTCTTTCCCGCGATTTGGTAACCCTGAACCGCGGCGGCCGGGGCGGTGCCCTGCTGGGTACCCATCGGATCGCGTTGCACTACCGCCCGCAGCATGTTGCGCACTGTCCGCGCAGTTTCCGGTGAGACCACCCGGATGCCGGCCGGTTGCGGTTCCTCAGTGCTGGTCCCGTCCGCCGCAACCGTGGCCTTGACGATTCGGGTGGGAATCCGAAGCCCGTCATTGGCGATGGCCTGATACATACCGGTCATTTGCAGGAGGGTCATAGAAAGCCCCTGTCCGATCGGCAGATTCGAGAACGAGCTACCCGACCATTGGTCGAGTGGCGGCACGATTCCCGCACTCTCGCCCGGCAGACCGACGCCCGTTCGTTGACCCAAACCAAACTTGCCGAGCATCTCGTAGAAACGCTCCGGACCGATCCGCTGGGCGAGCATCAATGTGCCCACGTTCGAGGATTTCCCGAAGATTCCGGTGGTGGTGTAGGGCATCACACCGTGGGCCCAGGCGTCGCGGATATTAACGCCGCCCATGTTGATCGACCCGGGCACCGAAAGCACCTCATCGGGATTGGTCAGCCCAAACTCGATCGCCGCCGACGCCGTAATGACCTTGTTCACCGAACCGGGCTCGAACGGCGACGTCACGGACAGATTGCCGATCTGGCGATCGGTCTGGCGGCCGATGTCTTGACTGGGGTCGAACGTGTTGTCGTTCGCCATGGCCAGGACGTGGCCGGTCTTGGCGTCAAGCACCACCGCAGAGACGTTCTTGGCGCCGGAGGCGTTCTTGGCCAGTTGAACCTGCTGCTGTACGTAAAACTGGATGTCGCTGTCGAGAGTCAGTTGAACGGTCGATCCGTTGACCGCGCCGTGACGATTGCGGTAGCTGCCCGGGATGACCACGCCGTCGGATCCTCGGTCGTAGGTCACCGACCCATCGGTGCCGGCCAGCACTGAATCCATCGACTCCTCAAGACCCATCAGTCCATGGCCGTCCCAGTCGATACCGCCCACCACATTCGCGGCCAGGGATCCGCCGGGGTACTGACGGATATCTTGACGTTCAGCGCCGACCTCGGGAAACTTTTTTGAGATCGCCAGCGCGATACCGGGATCGACGGCGCGGGCCAGGTAGACGAACGTCTCGTTACTGCGCAGCTTCTTGAGAATCCCCGCGAAATCCGGCGAATTGTTCAGCTTGGCTGAGACGTCCCTGGCAATCTCCATCAACCGCTGATCTGGATCCGGAGCCTTCGGCGACTTCCGCTTGGCCTCGGCGAGTTGTTCGCGGACCCTGTTTGGTTGGAACGTCAGGGCCCGCGCCTCCGTGGTGAAGGCCAGTTTGTTGAGGCTGCTGTCCACCACGCTGCCCCGCACGGCCTTTTCGACGTCGGTGACCTTGAGTTGGCTTGCCGCTTGAGCGCGAAGGCCCGCCGCCTGAGGCACCTGAAGGTTGAACAATTGCGCCGCAGCCACCAGGAGCGCAAGGAATATGACGGCGCTGCCCACTCGGTAGCGATAGACGAAAGAGGAACTTGCCGAATCGATTTCACTGACTGGGCGGGTCCGTTTGGCTTTCGCTGATCGCCCGGCCGTCGTCGGCTGGATTCCGGACCCCCGGGCGCCCCGACGGTTGGCGCCGGGCCGCGGACCCGGCCTGCCGGACCGGCTCACCGAGCCGGCACCGCGGGACCGATCCCGATCGCAACACCGGGCGACCCAAATGGCTCAGACATCACCGGCGGCGCCACCACCGGTGCCGCTACCGCCGCTGGGGGCACGGCAGACCCAGGAGGCACCAAAGACCCAGGAGGCGCTAAAGAACCAGGAGGCACGGCAGACCCAGGAGGCACGGCAGACCCAGGAGGAGCAAGAGCCACACCAGGCACTGTAGGCGCAGGCAATGCCCCCGGTGCCGAAGGTCCGGTCGACAGCGTGTCACCAGGACCAGGCAGTGCCAGTCCGGCGGACGCGTGCACGCTACCCGGAACGGGCACCGCGGCAATCAGCGTCGGGACCTCCGCGAATGCGCCCGGCCCCGGCACCACCGGCGCCGGCCTGGGTAAAACGGGCGGGGTCGGGTCGGGCAATTTGGTGTTCAGCGGTGGCGGCGGTGCCCCCTCGGCGGGCTTAGGCATGCCGATGACCAGCCAGTTACCGGCCGGATCCTGGACGAGGTGCGCGGTATCCCGGGACGGGATCATGCCGAGGTTGCGAGCCGCATCGGCAAGTGCCGGAGCTGACTGGGCCTCCAGAACATCCCTCTCGAGGGCCTCCTTCTGCTGCATCAACGCATCGTTGACGGTACGAGCACTGCCGAGTTGATAGGACCGTTGCGCCGAAGCCGTTGACAGCCACAAAGTGATGCCCAAACCGAGAGCCAACGCCCCGATGATCAGCATTACGAACGGGATCCGAGCCAGTAGGGTCCGGGGGCGAAGATCAACCCCCTCGAGCTTGAGGATCAGCCGTTCCCGCAGTGACGGGCGTTTTACTGTGGGCGCCTTCGCTTTACGGGCCTTAGCGCGGGCCTTGGCCTGGGCGGTGTCTTTGGGCCGCGCGATCCGTTCGACAGGCCGGGGCGCCGGCGCGGTCTGCGGCCCGGGCCGCAACCCGCGCGGCTCACGCGGCCGGCCACCGCGGACAGTCCCACCGCGGGCAGTCCCACCGCGGGCAGTCCCACCGCGGGCAGTAGCCGCCGCACGCGGCCGGCCACCGCGAGCAGTCCCGCCGGTGTTACGTCCCTTGGGTGTGGCCGCAGGACCGCCTACCTTGTGGCCGACCTTCATCAGCTGTCCTCCCCATGGCTTGACGGTGTCGCGCGTTGGATGGCTCGGAGACGAACCGGTGCGCTACGCGGATTGCGTTCGATCTCGGCGGCGTCCGCGCGTTCCGCACCCCGGGTTACCGCGGCGAACAGTGGCTCGTAGCCCGGGAGTTCCACCGGGAGCCCTGCCGGTGTGCGCGAGACCGTCGCCGCGGCGAAGGTGGTCTTGACGATGCGGTCCTCGAGGGATTGATAGGCCATCACCACGATGCGTCCACCGGGCCGCAGCGCGGACAGTGCCTGGGGTAGAGCCGCGGTCAATGAGTCCAACTCGGCGTTGACTGCGATCCGCAGTGCCTGGAAGGTTCGCTTTGCAGGATGCCCGCCGGTTCGCCGAGTTGCTGCCGGAATCGCTTCGTAGAGGACCTCGACGAGTTCGCCGGTCCGGGAGAAGGGGCTGCGCGCGCGTCGATCGACGATGTATCCGGCAATCCGGGAAGCGAACCTTTCCTCGCCGAAGCGACGCAGGATGTCGGCTAATCGGGCTCGGTCGTAGGTGTTGAGGATGTCGGCCGCGGACAAGCCCGATGCGGCATTCATCCGCATGTCCAGCGGCGCATCCTTGGAGTAAGAGAAGCCCCGGTCAACTCGATCGAGTTGCATCGAGGAGACGCCGAGGTCGAACAGCACCCCGTCGACGGAATCAGTTGCTGCCAAGCCACTTTCACCCAATGCCCGATCAAACCCGTCGTAGCGGGTGTGAACAAGGCTTACCCGTTCCCCGAATCTGGAGAGTCTCGCGGCCGCGATTGCCAGCGCCTCAGGGTCGGTGTCGAGTCCCACCACTCGCAAGCCCGCGAATTCACTGAGAAAGCGCTCGGCATGGCCTGCCGCACCGAGGGTGGCGTCAACCAGTACCGCACCGGACCCATCGGCGGCGCGTGCTGTCAGTGCCGGGGCGAGGAGTTCCACGCAGCGATCCAGCAGTACCGGAACGTGGGCGGGGGTCGGCTCAACTGAGGGAGCCACAGCGAATCCTTCGGGTCGACGGAGCCCGGGCCGGCAGAACCCGGGTCGGCGGGAAACCACCCCTGCAACGAGGTCCCTGTCCGTCTCGAACCTGGCGTCGGGGAAGTACGTCAGGGTCGATTCGGACAGAGGCCACGCTGCACGGGCGTGCGGCACCGCCGCGGGCTCAGATGATGTTGCTGAGTGCTTCATCGCTGGCCGCGGAGAAGTTCTCTTCGTGGGTCTGTTGGTAGTCCTGCCAGGCCCGGGCGTCCCAAATCTCCAGGAACTCCACCGCGCCGATCACCACGCAGTCCTTGGACAGACCCGCATAGCGCCGGTGGTCGGCGGACAGCGTGATCCGGCCCTGGGTATCCGGGTGCTGTTCATCGGTGCCTGCGGCCAGGTTGCGCAGGAATGCCCTGGCCTCGGGGTTGCTGCGGGAGGTCCGGGTGGCGCGCTGCGCCAGCTGCTCGAACTGCGCCCGAGGGTAGACCGCGAGGCTGTGATCCTGACTCTTGGTGACCATCAACCCTCCTGCCAGTGCGTCGCGGAATTTGGCGGGCAGCGTCAGTCGGCCCTTGTCGTCCAACTTGGGGGTATAGGTGCCGAGGAACACGCTGCGCACATCTCCTCGCCCCTCAACACCCCGAAGTGACCTCCACTCCGACGTCCGCCACAGTACCCCACATTGCCCCACTTAGCTCCACTCCAAGGGCAAAAAATGATGTTTTTCCCCACAAATCGGGAAGCGCAGGGGGATCGCAAGGCCGGAAACGCCGGGGAAAGTGCGGGAAACACCTGCTGAAGGCCCGTGGGGGAAAGTGGGGCTGGAGAAGTTTGGACCAAAAGACCGGACAAGTTTGGACCAAAAGAGTGGGGGCAGCCGCTTGGGCTGCCCCCGGCGGTGGTGTTCGCCGACCGCTTACTCGTCGAAGCGTCGCCGGAAGCGATCTTCCATCCGGTTGGTGAACGAACCGCCGGCGCCGCGCGCTCGACGCTGACGGGCCGGATTCGGTGCGGCGGCCTCGTCAGGACCGCCGGCCACCCGCGGACCGGTGATCGCGAACACCACTCCGGCGAACATCACGAGGAATCCGAGCACCGATAACACCGGAAAACCGCCGACCATGGTGGCCTTGACAGCGACCCCCGACACGAGCATCGCCAGCCCGGATAGGAAGAGTCCGACGCCCTGCAATCGCCTGCGCGTCGACGGCGCCCGCAGATTTCCGCCGCGAACGCTGGAGGCGAACTTGGGATCCTCAGCGTAAAGCGCGCTCTCAATCTGGTCGAGCATCCGCTGCTCATGTTCGGAGAGTGGCATTCGTCCCTCCTTGCCTGACTCAGCCGGTACTGCTCATGGACTCAATCCCCGGCCCCGGGCGTCATCCGGGGCGGGTTACCAAATGATACGAGGCCGAGGTGCCTCATACCACCCAGTTCGACCACCCGTTTCCACGACTGGCCGCCAGGGACCAGTGTAGCCCCGCGCAGAAGTCCGTCGACACTGGTCAGGTCGACGTAAGACGATCGTCACCACCGGGCCTGGCGGAGAGACCGACCGGCACCATAATGGCGGTGCGGCCACCCGGCCAGACCGCACGTCGAGAGGGGCACCCGGACGTTGGCGACCTTCCTGATCGACATGACCCCCGATGAGATGCAACGCCGCCTGCCCGATGCGTTGAACGTCTATGTCGATGCGATGCGCTACCCGCGCGGCACCGAGTCGCAACGGGCCTCGATGTGGCTCGAGCACACTCGCAGGCACGGCTGGCAGGCCGTGGCGGTGGTGGAAACCGACGTCCCGCCCGGCGCATGCCCCGCAGCCGAGGAACTGGCCGTCGCGCCATTGCTCGGAGTGGCCTACGGCTACCGCGGGGCGCCGGACCAATGGTGGCAGCAACAGGTCACCCGCGGCCTGCATCGGATCGGATTCCCTCGCGACGAAACGGCCCGTCTTATGGGCGACTATTTCGAACTCACCGAACTGCACATCGATCCGGCCGCCCAGGGCCGCGGCCTCGGCGAAGCACTGGCGCGTCGGCTACTGACCAACCGATGCGAGGCCAACGTGCTGCTCTCGACGCCGGAAACGAGCGGCGCTGCCAATCGCGCCTGGCGGCTGTATCGCCGACTGGGTTTCACCGACGTCATCCGGGGATACCATTTCGCCGGCGACCCTCGGGCCTTCGCCATCCTGGGTCGAACGCTGCCGCTGTAGTGCGCGTCTGGCACCATACTTACTGTGGGACTTCCCGTGCGGAACCGGCGTCGCCGGATTCGTCAATGGACACTGGCCATGTTTCTGCTGGTCCTCGCGCCGCTAACATCCGGGTGTCTGCGCGTCAACGCTTCGATCACGATCTCCCCCGATGACGTGGTGTCCGGGGAGATCATCGCGGCCAGTAAGCCCCGAGACGACAAGGATCTCGGACCACAGTTCGACGAGAATCTGCCGTTCGGCCAGAAGGTCAGCGTGTCGAGTTATGACGCAGACGGCTACGTGGGCTCCCAAGCCGTTTTCTCCGGCCTGTCTTTCGCCGAACTGCCACAACTGGCCAACCTGAGCGAGGATGCCTCCGGAGTGGACATCTCGCTGCGCCGAGCGGGCAACCTGGTCATCCTTGAGGGCCGTGTCGACTTGACGAACGTCACTGACGCCGAGGCCGACGTAACGTTCAGCGCCGCCTTCCCAGGAGAGGTCACCTCCACCAACGGAGATCGAGTGGACACCGACGTCGTGCAATGGCAGCTCAAACCCGGGGTCGTCACGACCATGAGTGCGCAATCCCGCTACACCGACCCCAGCACGCGGTCATTGCGGGCCGCAGCCCTGTGGCTCGGCCTGGCCGCTTTCGCCGTCGCCGGCCTGATTGGCGCCCTCGCCTGGCGCGACCGCGACACCTCGCCCCGGTTCACGGCCGCCAACGCGGGCGACGATCTCACGGGGCCAGACGATCTCACGAGGACAGGGGCACCACGCTGAGCCTCGAAGCGGCAGCGCCGTCGGCCCCTGAGTTAGCCGAAGCCGTCACTGCCCAACTCCACCGTTATCTGGCGGGTCGGCGCGTCGAGGCCGCCTACATCGGCAGCGACTACGACGGCCTTATCGGGGTCCTCGAGGACTTCGTCCTGCGCGGCGGCAAGCGACTTCGCCCGGCGTTCGCCTACTGGGGTTATCGCGCCGTCAGCACCGGTCCTAGCGACCTCGTCGACGACGAGACGCTACTGCTGTTCTCCGCACTGGAATTGCTGCACGCCTGTGCCCTCGTCCACGATGACGTCATCGACGACTCCGCGACCCGCCGCGGGATGCCGACCGCACACATTCAGTTCACCGAACTGCACCGGACGCGGGCCTGGCACGGCGCGGCCGAACAATTCGGCCGGTCCGCGGCGATCCTGCTCGGCGACCTCTCCCTGGTGTGGGCCGACGACATCGTCGCCTCAGCGGACCTGTCAGCGGACGGTCGGCGCCGCGTCCTGCGGGTCTGGTCCGACATCAGGACCGAGGTTCTCGGCGGGCAGTATCTCGACATCGTCGCCGAGTCCAGCGGTGCGGAATCCATCGCGTCCGCCATGAATGTCAACACCTACAAAACGGCCTCCTACACGATCTCGAGGCCGCTGCAATTGGGCGCCGCGGTTGCGGCCGACCGGCCCGACGTCCAAGCGATCTTCCACGGATTCGGCACCGATCTGGGCGTGGCGTTTCAGTTACGTGACGATGTGCTGGGCGTGTTCGGCGACCCGGCCGTCACCGGAAAGCCCTCCGGCGACGATCTTCGCTCGGGCAAGCGCACGGTGCTACTGGCCGAGGCCGTCAACCGGGCCGAGATGTCCGACCCGGGGGCGGCGAACCTGCTGCGGTCCGCCATCGGCACCGACCTGACCGACTCGGGCGTTCGGGAGGTGTGCGCGGTCATCGAATCGGTCGGCGCCCTGGCTGCCGTGGAGGATCACATCGACACCCTCACCCGCCGAGCCCTGGAGGTGCTGGCGGATGCGCCGATCAACGCCGGTGCCAAGGTGGGATTGAGTGAACTCGCCGGATTGGCCGCCAACCGGTCGGCCTAGTGGATTGAGCTGAGGCCGATGTCCGCCATCACACCCCCGACCGCCGCGTCACCGCCGAAGGGCCTGACCCGATTGGTGGCCTTCGCACGGGACGACGAGGGACGCCCCGCGCTACTGGGGTTTCTGGGCGCGGCGTTGATCGCGATCGGCGGCGTCGGCGCGGGCAGTACCCGGCAACGTGACCCACTGCTGGAATCGGCGCACCTGTCCTGGCTTCGGTTCGGCCACGGCGTGGTGGTCTCGTCGATCCTGCTGTGGCTGGGCGTCGGGTTGATTCTGGCGGCCTGGCTCTGGTTGGGCCGCCGACTGATCGATGGACGCGGAGTCAGCGAGTACACCTTGATCGCCAGCACCGGGTTCTGGCTGGCACCGTTAATGTGCAGCGTCCCGCTTTTCAGCCGCGACGCCTATTCCTATCTCGCCCAGGGCGCGTTGTTGCGCGACGGTTTCGACCCGTATTCAGTAGGACCGATTGAAAACCCGAACCCACTGCTCGATGACGTCAGTTCGGTGTGGACCACCACACCCGCGCCGTACGGCCCGGCTTTCATCCTGATCGCCAAATTCGTGACCCTCATCGCCGGCGATAACGTGGTACCGGGGACCATCCTGCTTCGGCTGTGCATGCTGCCCGGTCTCGCACTGTTGATCTGGGCCGCGCCACGGGTGGCCCGACACGTCGGTGCCAGCGGCGCGGTCGCACTGTGGATCTGTGTGCTCAATCCCCTGGTAATCGTCCATCTCATGGGCGGAGTGCACAACGAGATGCTGATGATCGGGCTCATGATGGCCGGCATCGCGCTGACATTATCTCGACATCACATCAGCGGCGCGGCACTGATCGCAGTGGCGGTCGCAATCAAGGCAACCGCGATGCTGGCACTTCCGTTCATGGTGTGGGTTTGGATGCGCCATCTGCCGGGAAATCGGTTGCGGGCGTTCGCCGTAGCATCCGCGGCGTCGATCACAACCCTGGGCGTGGTGTTCGCGGTGCTATCAGGCTTGGCCGGAGTAGGACTGGGATGGCTGACCGCGCTCGCCGGTTCGGCGCGAGTCATCAACTGGCTGACGATTCCCACAGCAGTGGCGAACCTCGCGAACGCGATCGGCGGGGCATTCCTGCCGGTCAGCTTCTACGGTGTCCTCGACGCAACCCGCCTGATCGGGATGGTCGTCATCGCAATTACTCTTCCGCTGCTGTGGTGGCGTTTCCGACACACCGACCGCGAGGCACTGCAGGGAATCGCGTGGGCAATGGTGGTCGTCGTGCTGTTCGCACCCGCCGCCCTGCCCTGGTACTACACCTGGCCACTGGCGGTGGCGTCGGCACTGGTCCAGTCACGACCGGCGATCGCCCTGATCGCCGGGTTCTCGACCTGGATCATGGTCATCTTCAAGCCGGACGGGGCCCACGGTATGTACTCGTGGCTGCATGTGCTGCTGGCCACCGCCTGTGCGGTGGCAGCGTGGTCGTGGATTCACCGAGAAACTCCGTGGCGCCCCCAATCGCGGCCGCGATCGGCTGTTCAAAACCCCATCGACTGAGCGCGCCGCAGCACCTCGCGGGCCTGATGGGCGTGCAGGGCGTCAATCGGCCGAGCGTTCGGCGTCGACTCGCGAACCCCGTCGCGGGTCACCGTGAGCGATGGGTCGGCGGTGAACAGCCAGCGCAGGATGTCGGCGTCTCGGTGGCCGCCGTCGCGCAACACCGCGAGAAGCCCGGGAAGCGACTTGGCCACCTCGCCGGATTCGGTGAAGAACAACTGCGGAATCACCGGGATGCCGTTGCGACGCACCGCCACCAACTGGCCGTCCCGCAGACGCTGATGGACTTTCGTCACCGGCACCGAGAGCAACTCCGCCACCGTGGGCAGATCGTAGACCGGCTCGCCGGGGTCCAGAACGTCATCACCGGCCTCAATGGTGCTCACCGGAATGAGTGTAGGGCCGCAGCGCGGCGGGACACGCTCAGCACCGACAGCCGCCCGGCCTCAGCGGCCGACGGACCTAGGATGAGGCGGTGACGAGTGACCCGCTCGTCGGTGCGTTGCTCGACGGCAGATACCGCGTCGAGGCCAGGATCGCCACCGGCGGAATGTCGACGGTGTACCGCGGCCTCGACGTCCGCCTGGACCGGCCGGTCGCCCTGAAGGTGATGGATGCCCGCTATGCCGGCGACCGCGAGTTCCTCACCCGCTTTCAGCGCGAGGCGCGGGCGATCGCGCGGTTGAAGAGTCCGGGCCTAGTCGCCATCTACGACCAGGGCAACGACACCGCACATCCGTTTCTGGTGATGGAACTCGTGACCGGGGGAACCCTGCGCGAACTGCTGAGGGAACGCGGCCCAATGCCGCCGCACGCCGTGGTGGCAGTGCTGGCCCCGGTATTGAGCGGACTGGGGGCGGCTCATCGGGCCGGCTTGGTGCATCGCGACGTCAAGCCGGAAAATGTGCTGATCTCGGTTGACGGTGAGGTCAAACTGGCCGACTTCGGCTTGGTGCGGGCCACCACCGAGGCCGGAATCACATCAACCAGCGTCATTCTCGGCACAGCCGCGTATCTATCGCCGGAACAGGTCCTCGGCGAGGAAACCGGACCGCGTAGCGATGTCTATGCTGTCGGCATTATGGCATTCGAATTACTGACCGGCACAACACCTTTCAAGGGCGACAGCGCGATCGTCATTGCCCACCAACACCTGGATCGCGACGTTCCACCACCCGGTTCACTGATCGACGGAGTGCCACCTGAGTTCGACGATTTCATTGCCCGGGCGACCGCTCGCGAACCGGAAGCCCGATTCAGTGATGCCGGCGCCATGGGCGCGGAGTTGGGCGCGATCGCTGAGGAGTTGGGGCTACCGCAGTTTCAGGTTCCGGCCCCGAGGAACTCCGCTCGGCAGATTACGGACAGCCGTCCACCGGTCCCCCGCGCGACCCGACAGCTCACCCTCGGGCCTCAGGAGGTCCCGACACTCGCGGCCGATAACAACGACGGGGCCTCGGCGCGCGGTACCGGACCTCAAGCCGAAGACATCTTCCCGCCGAGGCAATTCGCCGGCATCGACATCGACGAATTCGCATTCACGCGCCAGCGGTCACGCCGCATGCTGGCCTTCTGGATTCTGACGGTGCTCGTACTCACCGGACTGGTAGCCACTGCTGGTTGGTCGCTGGGCATCAATGTGGACGGGTTGTTTCCCCGCTGAATCCCACCGGGGGCCGGTCTATTCGCGGAGCATCTCCGCGACCAGAAACGCGAGTTCCAGGCTCTGCTGGGTGTTGAGCCGCGGGTCGCACGCGGTCTCGTATCGACCGGCCAGGTCGGTATCGGAGATGTCCTGGGCGCCGCCGAGGCACTCGGTGACGTTCTCCCCGGTGATCTCGACGTGGATACCACCGGGGTGGGTGCCCAACCCGCGGTGTACTTCGAAGAAACCCTGAACTTCGTCGACGATGCGGTCGAAGTGGCGGGTCTTGTAGCCGGTGGAGGACTCATGGGTGTTGCCGTGCATCGGATCGCACTGCCAGATCACCTGGTGACCGGTGGCCTGAACCTTCTCGATGATCGGCGGCAGCAAGTCGCGCACCTTGTGGTTACCCAGCCGGGTGACCAGCGTCAGTCGGCCCGCCTTATTGTGCGGGTCAAGTCGCTCGACGTACTCGACGGCGAGTTCGGGAGTCATCGTCGGGCCAATTTTGACGCCGATCGGATTGGCGATCACCTCGGCGAACCCGATGTGCGCGCCGTCTAGTTGGCGAGTGCGCTCCCCGATCCAGACGTAGTGGGCCGAGAGGTCATAAAGCCGGGGTTCGCCGGACTCGTCGGAGAGTCGCAGCATGGCGCGCTCATAGTCGAGCACCAGAGCCTCATGGCTGGCGTAGATCTCCGCGGTGTCGAGGTTGCGGTCGTTGACTCCACACGCTGCCATGAATCGCATGCCGCGATCGATCTCACCGGCGAGTGCCTCATAGCGGGCCCCGGCCGGCGAGGTCCGGACGAACTCCCGGTTCCAGTCGTGCACCAGGTGCAGCGACGCCAGTCCCGATGACGTCAGAGCCCGGACCAGGTTCATCGCGGCACTGGCGTTGGCGTAGGCCCGCACCAACCGGGATGGATCGTGATCGCGCATGGCCGCGTCGGCAGCGAACCCGTTGACCATGTCGCCGCGATAGGACTTCAGCCCCAGGGCGTCGATGTCCGATGAACGCGGCTTGGCGTACTGGCCCGCGATGCGGGCCACCTTGACCACCGGCATGCTCGCGCCGTAGGTCAGTACGACCGCCATCTGCAGCAGCGTGCGGATATTCGCGCGGATATGCGGCTCGGTGTTGTCGACGAAGGTCTCGGCGCAATCCCCGCCCTGGAGCATGAAAGCCTCGCCCCGGGCGACCGCGCCGAGGTGGCCGGAGAGTTTCTCGATCTCTGAGGCGACGGTGACCGGGGGCACACTTTCGAGCACCTTGCGCATCGAGGCGGCCTGCTCGGCGTCCCATCCGGGTTGCTGGGCAGCCGGCTTGGCCAGGGCCGCGTCCAGCCGGTCACGGAGGTCGGCCGGCAGCGGCGGCAGCGGCGGCAGCTGGTCGATCGGCACGTCAACGGTCCAGTTCACCGATTCATGGTAACCGGGCCCTAGCCGCGAACCTCACCACCGGCCACGCGGCGCAGGGGGGCCGGAGGCGGGCCGTCGGGTCCGGCACCGGGATCTTCGCCCGTGGTCATCAACTCATAGCGACGCCGGTTGTGCCTGGCGTCGACCAGAGCGTCATGGGTATCGGGCGGGCGGGGCGGCATCCGCGGGCATCCGCGGTCCTCCCACAACTGACGAAGCTCCCGGGTGAAGCGCGGGATCTGCGGCGGCAGGCTGGTCATCGGGCCCCACAACTGACACAGCGCGACGTGGTCATAGGCACCCACCCACGCCCACAGTTCGATCGGCTCCTCGCCATCCACGCCGAGGAAATCTTCGAGGCCGTCACGGATCTGTCGCCGTGAGCGCCACATCCTCGATGCCGGCGAGGGCAGTTTGGGGAGCACGTGCGTGCGGACCCACCGCCCGGCCGACTCCGGGTCGAACTCGGTGGATACCGCATAGAACTCACGGCCGTCCGCCGCAACGATTCCGATCGAGATCAGATCGATGTGCCGGCCGTTGTCGATGAACTCGGTGTCGTAGAAATACTGCATCGCGGGCGCTTTACTTCCCGACAGTCACTGCAGACTCGACCGCCGGTTTTCCGCGCTGCGCAGGTGCGGGCGCGGCGTGGATCTCGCGGTCGAGTTCGGCGTTGACCTCAGCATCGGCAGGGAACCGCGGTTCGCCGGCAATCACATGCTGCAACCACAGGTTGACCTGGACGAAGGGCCGCCGCACATAGCGCTCCCGTTCCATCGAGCGGTGCATTTTGCGGGGCTTGTCCTGGTAGAACCAGCGGGCCCAAGGGGCGTGCGGGCGCGAGAGTCGTATTGCTCCGACGACCAACAACGGCGTGATGAACATCCCCACCAGACCGGTCCACAGCTTGCCCTTCGCCAACACCACCACCGCGAGCAGCAGGGTGACGACGGCCATCGCCACCACCGTGACGCGGGCCAGGACTGAGGTGTTGTCCCGCCAAATTCCGATGTCGAAGAAGGACAGCGGGTTGAACCCCAAAACCAGCAGGCCGGCCACGGCGGTTGCCGCAAATACCGCGTCGACCGAGGTACGTCCATCCTCGGACCAGTACACGTCCTCCAGGTGCAGGATCAGCGCGAACTCATCGAGCACCAGAGCGGCGCCGATCCCGAACACGATGGCCGCCGCGGTGAACTGCCTCATGGTCCCGCCCTGGGCCATGGTCACCATCGCGACGCCGGAGGCCAACGAGAGGATGACCCCGAACACCGCGTGGTGGATGTGCACCCCGCCACCACCGGCGCCGTCCTTGGCCGAAACCGAGATGTTATGCGGCTGCCACCACTTGCGCGGACCGGTTCGATCGGCCGTCGCACGGATGTAGCGGGTGATGGTGCGGGTGACGAAAAAGGTCAGGATGAACGAGATCAGGCACCACATCAGCGGGAGTCGTCCCGGGGCGACGACATCGAAGTGAAGGGCGACAGGCACGCTAGGAACCTACGCCCTCGGGAACCCGGCCCTAACCCGCGGCCGTCTCGGGAATTCGTGCCGAAGGGCCCGCCGAGGGGCCCACCGGAATATCCCGGTCGGCGGATTCACCCGATTTCTTGAGGCTCGCCGCGTAGATGTCGACGTATTCCTGGCCCGAGAGGTTCATCAGTTCGTACATCACCTCGTCGATGACGGCCCGTTCGATAAACCGGTTACCGGCGAGGCCATCGAATCGCGAGAAGTCCATCGGTGCGCCGAACCGGACCGTCACCCGGCCGAACCGCCACATCCTCGTTCCCGGCGGGTTGACGCCGTCGGTTCCAATCATCGCGACCGGGATCACCGGTACACCGGTCTCCAGCGCCAGCCTGGCCAGCCCGCTCTTGCCTTTGTAGAGCCGGCCGTCCGGCGAGCGGGTGCCCTCGGGATACATCCCGAGTAGCTTGCCCTCCTCGAGTAGCCTGCGCGCGGTGTCTAGGGCAGCCTGTGCTGCGTCGGCGTCGCTCCGGTCGATCGGCACCTGACCGGACACGCTGAAGAACCAGCGCTGGAAAGCCCCTTTGAACCCGGTGCCGGTGAAGTACTCCGACTTGGCCAAGAAGGTGATCCGTCGACGGACGACGAGAGGCAGGAAGAAACTATCCACCACCGCGAGATGGTTGCTGGCCAGAATCGCCGGTCCGGTTTGCGGAACATGTTCCAGGCCTTCGATTTTCGGCCGAGTCATGAAGGAGAGCAGGGGGCCCATGAAGATGTACTTGAACAACCAGTACCACACAGCCCCTCCTCACCGACGCCCGCGTGAACGATCGTTTGGACGTGACTCTACCGAGCCGGGATTGTCCGGGCCACACGGCACGCACTGTTCACGGCCAATCCTCAGGCGGCTTCACTCCTCGACTGACATCGGTTCGACGACGATCTCAATGCCCTGATAGCGGGCCTCGGTGCTCACCGAGGTGTGCCCACCACCGGTGCCGGGCCGGCCGTCTGGATTACATCCAGACGGCGACTCCGCGCCGGTCGAGTCCGTCGCCGGGTCGGTGACCATCGTCCGGATCACCGCGAGTAACGCGCCACTATGGTCGGCGATCACGGTGAGCAACGGGTGCCGTTCACCGTTGACCAACGCGGCGAGCGCACACACCGGGCACCACACCTGCTGGCAGCGACCTGGGCCGCTGAGCGTCTCGGTGGCCATGGCTGCCGCGGCCCGCACCGCCGGGTCCAGCCGATCGAGGACCGCTTGGGCCAGGCGGCGCAACTCGGGTCCGACATCAGGATGTGGCGTACTCATCAACCCAGGCCTTCGCTGGCCGCGACGGGCACCGGCCAGAGCTGCGGGTCCGGCCTGAACCGAACCGTCAACTCCGGGCCGCGCAGGACGGCCCCGGTCACGGTGCAGCGGCGCAGTACCGCGGCCAACCGCACCCGCCGCCGCACGTCAGCGACACCGATGATCAGATCATCGCCGGCCCGGCCGAGGCGCAGCGCGCCGGCATCAAGGCGCGGCAACTCGATGCGCATCCGGTACACCGCGTCCAAACCCGACCCCGACTCGCGGTCGACGACTGGCCGAAGCGGCCCGGGCGGCGGCGTGCCGTCCCTGCTTCGGGCCTCGTCAAGCAGTTGACCGAGTGCCTTGGGCCCAATCGGTTCACCGGGAAGATGCGGTGTCAGCACCAGGCGCAACGCGCCGATCGTGTCGGCAAGCTCCTCGAGCACCGATTGCTGCTCGGCGATCCGCGCCGCGTACCAGTCGAAAGCCGGATGGTCGGGGAGATTGCGGTACTCATACGAGTCGTCCTGGAACAGGACCTGATTGACGATCAACTCGTTGACCCGAACACCCATCAGCGCCAGCGATCCGAGTGTCCGCACCGCCTCGGCGGCGACGACCCGCTCAGGAGTCAGCACCAGGTGCGCGCTCACCCGCTCGCCGTCGGCAAGCAGCGTGGCCAACGATTCCATCTGCACCGCACACGTCTCGACGAGGGCCACCGCGGCAGCCGTGCGAAGATCGTCGACAGCCGCACTGAGCCGACGGTGCCGCGGCCAGCAACGTTCGGCGTACATCGCGAAGGTGGCGGGCAGGGTCAGCATCCGCAATGCGTCCGCAGTGGACGCACAGTCCACCACCACGTAATCCCAGCGACCCGTGGCCGCCAACGCTGCGACCGCCCGAAGCCCCAGCACCTCCTGGATACCTGGCACCGCGCAGAGTTCCTCGGGCGCAACGTCGTTGATCTCCGAAGCCGGGAACCGCGCGGCCATCACCGAAGCCACCGGGCGCCACGTCGACTCCAGCAGAGCCAGCGTGTCCAAGGCCACGGCGTCCAGGAATCCGGCGGCACCGCCCCCGTCGGCACCGCCCCCGTCGGCACCGCCCCCGGCGGCACCGCCCCCGTCGGCACCGCCCCCGTCGGCACCGCCCCCGTCGGCACCGCGTTCCTCGCTGAGGATGCGCACCGGGGTACCGCCCCCACTGGGCTGTACCGCCGAGCCGAGAACATCACCGAGTGAGTGAGCCTGATCTGTGGACACCACCAGAACACGCTCACCGCTCAACGCTGCGCGAACCGCCGTCGCCGAGGCCAATGTCGACTTGCCGACACCGCCCTTGCCCACGAAGAAACCGATCCGAGCCTCGTTGGGCGGACCCGCATAGGCGGCAGCATCACCGGGTTCCACTCAGCCCTCGACCCGCTTCTTCAAGTCCTTCAACGCGGTATCGGTGAGTCGGCGCTCGGCCTTGCGCTTGAGCAGACCAATCATCGGAACCATCAGATCCACCGCGAGTTCGTAGGTGACGTCGGTTCCGGAACCGCTGGGGGTCAGGATGTAGACGCCGTCCAGTGCCTTGAGCAACGTGCTCGAGACCAGCGACCAGCGCACCGATGTGCGATCGGCCGGCCACTCGTAGGCGAGCACCATCGTGTCCTTGAGTACGACGGCCTCCAGCACCAATCTGGCCACCTTGGGATTACCCCTGGCATCGGTCTCGAGAACCTCGGCCTCGGTGTACTCCGACACCCACTCCGGGTAGGAGTCGATGTCGGCGATAACGTCCATGACGATGCTCGGATCGGCGTCGATATAGATGGTCTGCGTCGTTTTATCCGCCATGGTCAGCCCTCCCCGGGAGCGCAATGCGACCCAATGCTGCACTCTCGGCGCCGTGGTCTCGACAACCCGGGCAACCACCCCGACGACATGGACAACATGGTCCTAAACCGTACCCTCCCGGACCCCGAGGTCCCCCGGTATCACGGCGTTGGCGGCATGCCCACCGGTCGGGACGCCTCCAAGGCATTCTTCACCTCGAAGGCCATCCGTTTGCCCGCCACCCGGCGACGGTGGTTCAGGTCGCCGAGATTGACCTTCCCGGAACCAACCGGGGGTTCGGCGTGCAGGAAATAGTGCAGGATTACCCCATCGAGCGACGGCTCGAGCCAGACCTCCATGGTGCCGGTGAGTGCGCCCGCGACCGTCCACCGCACACCCTTGTCAGCGCGGTCCTCGACCACCTCGAGCATCAGATCCGGAAACCAGCGACGCCAGCTCAAGCGATCACCCACCGCCGCGCCCACGGCGGCGGAATCGCCGACAACGAACGTCTCGTCGGCAACCTGAATGCTGCTCACGGCCGCTAGCTTTGCATATCGTGGGGCCCGACGGTCCCTCCACCTCCGGGGGCTCGTCCGAATCAACACCGCAGCAGATCTGCCAACCGCCCGGCGTGGGTCTGCCAGTTCCAATCCCGGCTTATCCAACGCCGCCCGGCCTGCCCCATGCGCCGCGCCGCTTGTGGATCAGCGAGCAGATCACAGATCGCTTCGATGATCTCGCCCTCGTCACGACCGTCGACGACTCGTCCGGTCTCACCATCGAGAACCGTCTCGGGCGCGCCGCCCGAGCGGCCAGCCACCACCGGCACCCCGGTAGCCGACGCCTCCAAGAAGACAATGCCCAAGCCCTCGACGTCCAGACCCGCGCCGCGGGTGCGGCACGGCATCGCGAAGACGTCGGCCATCGCGTAATGGCCGGGCAGTTCCCCGGTGGGCACCGCGCCGGCGAACAACACGTCGTCGGCCACGCCGCGGTCGCGGGCCAGTTCGTGCAGCGCCTCGGCAGACGGTCCGCCGCCCACGACGACCAGTGCGGCGCCGTCGATGCGGCGCCGGATCTCCGGCATCGCCCTGATCAGCATGTCCTGGCCCTTGCGCGGCACCAGTCGCGACACGCACACCACCACGGGGCGCTCGCCGAGGTGGTATCGCTGCCGGAGTTCGGCACGTGCGGGGGGGTCGGGTACGAAGCGGTCGGTGTCGACTCCCGGAGGCAGGTGCTCGAGGCGGGCGCCCGGACCGAACGCCGAGGCGAACCGACTGCGGGTGTAGCGGCTCACGTAGGTGATCACATCGGTGTCCGCACCGATGCGGCGTAAAGCTGTCCGGGCCCCCGGCAGCATCGACCATCCCACCTCGTGTCCGTGGGTGCTGGCCACCACGCGCACGGCGCCGGCACTGCGGGCCCGTGCTGCCAGCAGGGCCAGGGGCGCGGCGGCGCCGAACCACACGGTCTCGATTCGCCGGCTGCGAATCAGCTCGCGCATCCGCCGTTCCACACCCGGCTGAGGCAGCATCAGCGTGCCGGGGTGGCGAACGACGGTGAACGGCGCGTCCCGGTCGTGCGCGTCCCGGTCGTGCGCGTCTCGGTCGTGCGCGTCTCGGTCGTGCGCGTCTCGGTCGTACTGGGCTGCACCCTTCCATCTGGGTGCGTAGACGGTCAGCTCATCGCCGGCTGCTGCCAGTCGCTGAACAAACTGCTCGAGATAGGACTGAATCCCGCCGCGGCGCGGCGGGAAGTCGTTGGTCACCAGCAGAATTCGAGTCATCCGCTGCGCTGCTCCTGGCTCAACCACCGCGCCCAGCGCGTGTGCAAACCGGAGGTGTCGATTCCGAGCACCTGCCCGACAGCCGAGGTCAGATCGGAGTGGTCGGGTCCGCAGGTCGCGACGTAAAGCCGACGAAGCGCCTCGGTGCCGTAACTGTCGGCGACGAATCGCGCAAACCACCATGCCCGGTCATAAGCCGCCGAACGATCGGGTCCAACCGCCTCCAGTGCGGCATCGGACGGCAGGACGGCGCTGGTGCCGGCCGGAACTCCGGTCGGCGGACGAGCGACGAAGTCGGCCACCCCTTCGGTCATCCAACGCGGGGCGTCCAAGGCGGTGTCGGCACGGGCGGCGAGATGGAAAAGCTCATGGGCCAACACGATTCGCAACGCAGAATCAGTCATCTCGACCGCCCCGGGTGCCAAGACAATCCGCTGTCCGGAGGCTGTGCGCCGGGTGACGTCCACCTCGTCGGCGACCGCAACCGCGGCGATATCAGTCCAGGGCCGCCGCGGGTCCAGGCGGGCATGTTCGACGAATCGGGCATCGGAGTCGGTGGCGACCACGATGATCTCGCGCTCCCAGTCGGTGCCCCAGAAACGCTCGACGGCTTCGACGGCGGCGGCGATGTCAGCACCGACCCGGGTGAGCACCTCGTCGGTGCCTGCACCGCCGAGGCTGATCAGGCGTACGGCTCGGCCATCCCCGACTACCAGGGGCACCGAGGCCGGAACGGATACCGTGGGCGCCTCGACAGCCTGAACTGCCGGTCGGGAACCAGCGCCGATGATGACCGCCGATGCGGTGAGGAACTCAACGATGAGAACTGCGGCCGCAACTCGGACCCAGCGGGTTCGGTGCGCCGGCGGCCCGCCGACGCGGCCCTCAGTACCGACGGACGTTGTAGATCGGGGAGTTGTACACCGACTCGACGCGAACCGGGATGCCGTAGGTGGAGGCGTGCACCATCAACCCGTCACCGACGTAGATACCGACATGTGACGCGTCGGAGTACTGGGCGACCACGTCACCGGGTTGCATCTGGTCCACTGATACCGGTTGGCCGCCGGCGGCCAACGCGTAACTCGAGTGCGGGAGGAACACTCCGGCCTGCTGAAAGGCCCACCGCACCAAGCCGGAGCAGTCGAAGCTATTCGGCCCGCCACCGCCCCACGCGTACGGCGAGCCGATCCGGGTCAGCGCAGCCTGCACTGCCGTGGCGCCGACATTGCTGCCGACACTCGGGGAGGGCACCGCCGCCAGTGCCATGATGTCGCTGGCGGGGGCACTTTCCGGAGCCGGTGCGGCCAGAACGGCCGGCGGCGGGGTTCCCGGTGCGGCCAGGACCGCCCGTTGCGCGGGTGCAAGGGTCTGGTACTGCGACTTCACGGCGGCGATCTTCACCTGAAGCTGGGATTGCCTGCGCTGGAGATCGGCGCGAACCGCGGCAGCCTCGTCGGCCGCGATCTTGGCATCGAGGGCTGATTTGGCTGAGGCGGCCTCGATCGCGATTGCCTCCTCGGTGAGCCGGCGGAAGCCGCTCATCTGAGCTGCCATCTCGGTGCCCATGACCTTCTGCACCGCCATTTTGTCGATGAGACCCTGCGGCGAAGACGCAGTCAGGATCGCGTTCATCCCGTCGGTGCGCCCACCCATGTACACCGACGCGGCCAAGGTGTTGACCGCGCCCTGAAAGGAAGCCAGCCGCTGGTTGGCGGCGTCCAAAGCGGCGATGTCATTGCCGTGGGCGGCCTGCGCCTCGTTCTGATCCCGGACCTTCATATCGAGGTCCAGTTGAGCGGCATGCATCGATTCAGTCAGTTGCTCGGCCTGCCGGGAAAGCTCGCTGAGTTGCGCGACGGCGTCTTGGGCGGGATCGGCGGCCGCCGCGGGGGTTCCGATGCACGTCAGGGCGACGATACCGGCGACAGCGCCAGCAAAGCACCTTTGAGCACGGGTTTTGGTACGGGGATTGCGGTCGAAATTCAAGTTTTCGTGTCCTCTGACTGCGTCGACTCGACTCGCCGAAATGCGGTTAGGTCTCGGTAAGGTTACGAAACGGCAACGGGTTTGTCCAACCTAAGGCCGACAATCACAGCCAACGTTCAGCCACACCAGTCACATCCGTCACATACCCCGCGCGGGCCGCGCGCCGCTAACCGGCGAGTCCCGGGCCCGCGTTACGGCGTATCGGAACCAGTCGCAACCGGGGCGCCAGCCCCGCTTCGGCGAGCACTTCCAACGCCGCCCGCTCATCCTCGAGCAAACTCTCGGGAACGCCCAGCAGAACACTGACCACACAGTCGCGGCACCCCGGTCCACGCACCGCACAGTCGTCACAGTCGATAATCACCGGCTCGCCCGGATCGGGCGGGTGCTGTTTCATAAGCGGTCTCCTGTAGGTCGTTCGGCGCGCCCCGGGTGTCCGGCACGCCCGGTTTTTCCGGCTGCTCCGCACGCTAACCAGGCCCACCGACAGGTTTGTCGTATCCAATTTTCGTGTCGGTGTGGCGAAGGCCGGCTGTCGGTGGTTGTGCCTACCGTCAAACCCTGTGGCCAGACCCCGCACCGAACAACAACCCCGCACTGCCGATCAGTTGAGCTTCGCCGACATCGACACCGCGATGCCCCTCGATGAGACCACGTTCGTGGTGGTCGACCTCGAGACCACCGGGGGGCGCGCGAAGGCCGCAGGGGACGGATCCTGCGATGCGATCACCGAGATCGGAGCCGTCAAAGTGCGCGGCGGCGAGGTCATCGGCGAGTTCGCCACCCTGGTCGATCCAAAGCGCGCCATTCCGCCGCAGATCGTCGAACTCACCGGCATCACCACCGCGATGGTGCGCGACGCCCCGGCGATCGGCGCCGTCCTGCCGATGTTTCTGGAATTCGCCCATGGCGCGGTCCTGGTGGCACACAACGCGGGATTCGACATCGGGTTCCTCAAAGCCGCTGCCGAACAATGCGGTATCGGCTGGCCACGGCCGCCGGTGCTGTGCACGGTACGACTGGCTCGCCGGGTGCTGAGCCGCGAGGAGGCGCCCAGCGTGCGCTTGTCCGCCGTGGCTCGGCTGCTCGGGTCGGCCACCGAGCCCACCCATCGCGCGCTCGACGACGCCCGCGCTTGCGTCGACGTGCTGCACGCCCTGATCGGACGGGTGGGCAATCAGGGCGTGAGGACGTATCAGGATCTGGATTCCTACCTACCGAAGGTGTCCAACGCCCAGCGGGATAAGCGGGCACTGGCCCGGGGATTACCGCGCCGCCCCGGCGTCTATCTGTTTCGGGGGCCGTCCGCCGAGGTGCTCTACGTCGGCACCGCAACCGATCTGCACCGGCGGGTGGGCAACTACTTCACCGGAGCCGATCCCCGAAAACGCATCACCGAGATGGTCGCCCTGGCCACCGCGGTCGAGCACGTCGAGTGCGCCCATGCCCTCGAGGCCGGCGTGCGCGAGTTGCGTCTGTTGGCCGCCCACGCGCCGCCCTACAATCGCCGTTCGCGCTTTCCGCACCGCTGGTGGTGGGTGGTTCTGACCGACGAGGCGTTTCCGCGGCTGTCCATCGTTCGTGCCCCCGGCCTCGGGCGGGCTGTCGGCCCATTCCGGTCGCGCGCACAGGCGGCCGACACCGCCGGTCTACTCGCTCGGTTCACCGGCGTCCGCACCTGCACCACCCGGATCGGGGCACGCGCTGAGCACGGCTCGGCGTGTCCGCAGCGGGAAGTGTCGCCGTGTCCGGCGATGCGAGGCATGTCCGCCCAGGATTACGCCCCCGCGCCGCGGCGGGCCGCCGAGGTGATCGACGGTCGCGACAACGCGGCACTGGCCGCGGCGGTGCGCGGCGTCACCGAATTGGCCCGGCGCGGGCGCTACGAAAGTGCCGCCCGTCTCCGGGACCTGACGACCGAGACCGTGGAGGTGCTCTGGCGCGGTCAGCGACTCCATGCGCTGGCCGCGGTCTCGGAACTGATCGCCGCCGCACCTGACGGTGCCGGCGGGTGGCAGTTGGCGATCGTCAGACACGGTCAACTAGCGGGCGCAGGGTGCGCCCGGGCACACGTCCCGCCGATGCCGGTCGTCGACGCGCTTCGCGACGGTGCCCAGGTGGTGCTACCCCAACCTGCGCCGCTGGGTGGCGCACTGGTCGAGGAGACGTCACTGATAGCTCGCTGGCTTGCCGGGCCCGGCGTTCGGATAGTCAGCGCCACAGACGATTTCGTCTCACCACGTCATTCGGCAGGGCCATGGCTTGAGTGGGCCACCGCAGCACGTTCTGCCCGCCAGGCAGCTTCGGAATTCCTCGCTGCGGGTGGCGGCGGGTCAGAGTTCCCGGGTGAATCGCGCCCAGCGTTGAAGAAGTCGCTCGGCAGCCCCAGAGTCGATCGCCGCGGCGGCGCGCACCAGAGCGTCCTCCCAGGAGGGCCGCCATTCGCCAACACCGGATAGCCCAGCATGGGCGAGAATCGCTCCCGCCGCGTTCAGGACCACCGCGTCGCGCACCGCACCTGCGGCGCCGGCGAACACGGTGCGCGCCTGCTCGGCATTGGCTTGGGCATCCCCGCCGACAAGATCGCCGGATTGGGCCCGGGAAAAACCGAACTCAAGTGGGTCGAAGCTGATTTCGTTCACGACCCCGGCCTGCACCCGCCAGATCGTGCTTGTCGTCGTGGTGGTCAGTTCGTCGAGTCCATCGTCGCCGCGCACCACCAGAACACTCGCGCCCCGGGCGGCGAAAACCCCCGCCATCACCTCTGCCAGATCGCTGAAGGCGCAGCCGATCAACCCCGCCCGCGGGCTAGCTGGATTCGTCAGTGGCCCAAGGAGGTTGAATACTGTCGGCACACCGATTTCACGACGGGGCGGACCCGCGTGACGATAGGACGGGTGGAAAACCGGCGCGAAGCAGAACCCGATACCCACCTCGGCCACGCACCGGGCCACTTCCTTCGGACCCAAATCGATCCGGACACCGAGGGCCTCGAGGAGGTCGGCGCCACCACTGAGCGACGAGGCCGCACGATTGCCGTGCTTGACCACCGGCAGTCCGGCGGCGGCCGCCACGATCGCTGCCATCGTCGAGATGTTCACCGTGTTGGACCGATCGCCCCCGGTACCGACGATGTCGACGGTGTCGGTGCCGATGACGTCGGTACGAACCCGCAGGGCGTGGCTCAGCATCGTGTCGGCGAGATCACGGACCTCGGCGGCGGTCGGGCGCTTCATCGTCATCGACACGCCGAAGGCGGCGATCTGGGCCGGCGTCGCGGCGCCGGTCATGATCTGATCCATCGCCCAGGCCGCCTGCCCTGCGGCGAGTTCAGTTCCGGTGGTCAACCGGCCCAGGACCTGCGGCCACGTGCTGGTCACAGCGCCGGGACTTGGCGCGGGAGTCGGTGGTGTCACCGCCAGATCGTCGCACAGCTCCGCCCCTCGGGCCCCCCCGGGGACACACCTCCAAGACCCGGCGGTGCCGGGCCCGAAAAAACAGTTTGTGACCAATTCGGCCCCTGGCTATACCTCGACAACTACAAAGCGTCATACTTGCTTCGTGACGAGCGCTACAGGCACTTCAGGGACCGCGATCACGTCCCGCGTGCACTCGCTGAACCGGCCGAACATGGTCAGTGTGGGCACCATCGTGTGGCTGTCCAGCGAGCTGATGTTTTTCGCCGGATTGTTTGCGATGTACTTCGTCGCCCGTGCGCAATCCGGCGGCAGTTGGCCGCCGCCCCCCACCGAGTTGAACCTCGCCCTCGCGGTCCCGGTGACCCTGGTGCTCATCGCCTCATCGTTCACCTGCCAAATGGGTGTCTTCGCCGCCGAACGCGGCGATGTCTTCGGCCTGCGCCGCTGGTACACCCTCACTCTGATAATGGGACTGTTCTTCGTCCTCGGCCAGGCCTACGAATACGTCCACCTGGTTGAACTGGGAACCACCATCTCGAGCAGCGCTTACGGCAGCGTTTTCTACATGACCACGGGATTCCACGGTCTGCACGTGATCGGCGGCCTGGTCGCGTTCGTGCTGCTGCTTCTGCGGACCACGATGAGCAAGTTCACCCCCGCCCAGGCGACCGCGGCGATCGTGGTGTCGTATTACTGGCACTTCGTGGATATCGTCTGGATCGCCCTGTTCGCCACGATCTACTTCGTCCGATAATGCGAAACCCGTTGATGGGAAGGGGTTCGATGTTCAGGTTAGGGTCCCGCGCGCGATCTAAGGCACCACGTCGTCTTCGTCGTCGACTCTCCGCAGCGGTGTTGCTGGTGATCGGCTTGGGGCTGGCCGGAATTCTGGCCGCCACGCTGACGCCGCGTCCGCAGGTGGCAGTCGCCGATCAGTCACAGTCGGCTCTGCTGCGCACCGGTGCACAGCTCTACGAGACGGCCTGCATCACCTGCCACGGTCTCAACCTGCAGGGCGTTCAGGCTCGCGGGCCAAGCCTGATCGGGGCCGGCGAGGCGGCGGTGTACTTCCAGGTCTCCTCGGGCCGGATGCCGATGATGCGCAATGAAGCCCAGGCAATTCGCAAAACGCCGATTTTCGACGAACCCCAGGTCGACGCGCTCGGTGCCTACATTCAGAGCATGGGCGGTGGACCTGTTGTTCCCCGGGATGCCAACGGCCAGATCGCCGAGGCGTCGCTGATCGGCAATGACATCGCCCGCGGCGGTGACCTGTTCCGGCTCAACTGCGCGTCCTGCCACAATTTCACCGGCCGTGGTGGCGCCCTGTCGTCGGGTAAATTCGCGCCGGTGCTGGATCCGGCCACCCCGGCGCAGATCTACACCGCGATGCTGTCCGGTCCGCAGAACATGCCGAAGTTCTCCGACCGCCAACTCTCCCCGGAGGCCAAGCGGGACATCATCGCCTACGTGAAATCGTCGAGTGACACCCTCAACCCCGGCGGCTACGGACTCGGCGGTTTCGGGCCCGCCCCCGAGGGACTCGCGATCTTCGCCGTCGGAATCGTCGGCGCGGTGGCGGCGGCGCTGTGGATCGGGGCACGATCGTGAGCGGGTCGGAGTTACCCGAAGGCCAGCCAACCGACGAGGAACTCGCGGCCATGTCGACCGAGGAACTGGTTCAATTCGGCGGTCGAATGGATGGTGTCGAAACCGTCCTCAAGGAACCCCGCTGGCCGGTCGAAGGCACCCGAGCCGAGAAACGTGCCGAACGCGGCGTCGCACTGTGGTTGCTTTTCGCCGGTGCCATGGGCCTGGCTCTGCTGCTGGCGTTCCTGTTCTGGCCGTGGGAGTACAAGCCGTACGGCGCCGAAGGCAACTTCCTCTACACCCTGGCCACGCCGATTTACGGCGTCACCTTCGGTCTGTCCATCCTGGCCATCGGGGTCGGCGCGGTGCTCTACCAGAAGAGATTCATCCCCGAGGAAATCTCGATCCAGCAACGCCATGACGGCCAATCCTCGGAGTTGGACCGCCGGACCGCCGCGGCCAACCTGGTGGGGGCCTTCGAGGACTCGACCCTCAAGCGACGCAAGCTGATCGGGCTGTCGCTCGGCCTCGGGTTGGGCGCCTTCGGCGTCGGTACCCTGGTCGCGGGGCTCGCCGGGATCATCAAGAACCCCTGGAAACCGGTCGTACCGACCGCGGACGGTCTCAAGGCAGTGCTGTGGACCTCAGACTGGACTCCCCGCTTCGCCGGCGACACCGTCTTCCTCGGCCGCGCCACCGGGCGGCCGGGTGAGTCCCCGTTCGTGAAAATGCGCCCCGAGGATATCGACGCCGGCGGCATGGAGACCGTGTTCCCCTGGCGCGAATCCGACGGTGACGGGACGACGGTGGAATCCCACGAACTGCTCACCCACATTTCGATGGGGGTACGTAACCCGGTCATGCTGATCCGCATCAAGCCGGTCGACATGGCGCGGGTGGTCAAGCGGCAGGGCCAGGAAAGCTTCAATTTTGGCGAGTTGTTCGCCTTCACGAAGGTCTGCTCGCACCTTGGTTGCCCGTCGTCGCTGTATGAGCAGCAGACTTATCGCATCCTGTGCCCGTGCCATCAGTCGCAGTTCGACGCCCTGCACTTTGCCCGCCCCACTTTCGGACCTGCGGCGCGGGCGTTGGCGCAGTTACCCATTACCATCGATAAGGACGGGTACCTCGTCGCCAACGGCGACTTCAACGAACCAGTCGGACCGGCATTCTGGGAGCGCAGATCATGAGCACACTCGTTACCGACAGCATCGACAAAGTCGCTGACAATGTCGACTCCCGCTACCACCCGTCGGGTGCGCTGCGTCGACAGTTGAACAAGGTCTTCCCCACCCACTGGTCATTCCTGCTGGGCGAGGTCGCAATGTACAGCTTCATCGTGCTGCTCCTCACCGGTGTCTACCTGACGCTCTTCTTCGACCCCTCCATGGCCCACGTCACCTACGAGGGCGTCTACCAGCCGCTGCGCGGCATTCAAATGTCGCGGGCGTACGAGACCGCGCTGGAAATCAGCTTCGAGGTGCGCGGCGGACTCTTCGTCCGCCAGGTCCACCACTGGGCGGCGCTGTTGTTCGCCGCGGCGATCATGGTGCATCTGGCCCGCATTTTCTTCACCGGCGCCTTTCGCCGACCGCGCGAGGCGAACTGGGTCATCGGCTCACTGCTGCTGATCCTGGCGATGTTCGAGGGTTTCTTCGGATACTCGCTGCCTGATGACCTGCTGTCCGGCACCGGGGTGCGGGCCGCCCTGTCATCGATCACCATGGGTCTTCCCGTGGTGGGCACCTGGATGCACTGGGCAATTTTCGGCGGGGATTACCCCGGCATGATCATCATGCCGCGCCTCTATGCGGTGCACATCCTGTTGTTCCCCGGAATCATGCTCGGCTTGATCGGCCTGCACCTCGCCCTGGTCTGGTTCCAGAAGCACACCCAGTTCCCCGGCCCGGGCCGCACCGAAACCAACGTCGTCGGCGTCCGGGTGATGCCCGTGTTCGCGGTCAAGTCGGGAGGCTTTTTCGCGATCGTCGTCGGCATCCTTGGCCTGATGGGCGGGCTACTCCAAATCAATCCGATCTGGCAACTGGGCCCCTACAAGCCTTCTCAAGTGTCAGCCGGTTCCCAACCTGACTTCTACATGATGTGGACCGATGGTCTGATCCGGCTGTTCCCGCCGTGGGACGTCTACATCGGCAACCACACCATTCCGGCCGCGGTCTGGGTGGCGGTCCTGATGGGCGTGATCTTCCTCCTGCTGTTTACGTACCCGTTCCTGGAACGCCGTTTCACCGGGGACAACGCCCACCACAACCTGTTGCAGCGCCCGCGTGACGTCCCGGTTCGTACCGGCATCGGAGCGATGGCGATCGCTTTCTACCTGGTGCTGACGTTCAGTGCCAGTAACGACATCATCGCCTACACGTTTCACATCTCCTTGAATGCGATGACGTGGATCGGCCGAATCGGCATGCTCGTGCTCCCGCCACTGGTGTTCTTCATCACCTACCGGTGGGCGGTAGCCCTGCAACGCAGTGACCGCGCCGTCCTCGAGCACGGCATCGAGACCGGCATCATTACGCGCCTGCCGCACGGTGCCTACATCGAGTTGCATCAGCCGCTGGGGCCGGTCGATGACCACGGGCATCCGATCCCATTGGAATACCAGGGTGCCAAAATGCCTAAGCGAATGAACAAGCTGGGCTCGGCGGGGCGGCCGGGCCGCGGTAGCTTCCTCACCGCCGATCCGGTGGCGCAGAACGTGGCGCTCAACGAGGCGGCGCACGCCTCCGAGCGACGATCCCTCACCGCACTTATCGAGTACCAAGACTACGAATCCAATGGGCACGGCACCAACGGGAACGGGTCCAACGGGAACGGGTCCAACGGGAACGGGTCCAACGGCCACGGGTCCAACGGCCACGGGTCCAACGGCCACGGGTCCAACGGCCACGGTTCGTAAGAGCCGGTTAGGGTCGCTATTCGACTGCGACGACGTCCGCTGCGTCTGCCAGTAGGCGGTGAAACGCGACCAGGATCGCTGGCATCGCCACGGTAATGACTGCGGCCGCCCCGAGTGCGACCCATGACCCTGTGTCATTCCCGGTGGCCAACAGGTACGTCCCCGTGGCGACCGCGATCAGGGCCAGACCGATCGCCGCCAGTAGCGATGCCGTGCCTCGAAGCCACAATCGGTCGATAACAGCCGTGGGCACCCGGGAAACCTGGGCCGCCGCGGCGTCGGCCGGGCCGGCGTAGCGATCAATCGCGGTACCGAACACCCGCATCTTTTCCGTTGGCGCTTCGACAGGCTGCACCGGGGCCGGCGCCACGGGCGCCTCGGCGGCGACACTCGGCTCTGCCAGCGCCGCTCGCCGAGCCCGCATCAGCAGCGGGATGGCCCCGGCGATTACCAGAGCCGATACGGCAATCACGCTGTACAGCAACCACGGCGACTGCTCCTGCGCACCGCCGTCCTGGCCTCGTCCGAGATGCACCAGGGCAACGGTCGCGATCACGGTGACGGCCAGCAGCACCAGCCAGATCGCCCCGCACACGCCCACCATCACCCGGTCCACGGTTTCCGGCGAGCGTCGCTCCGCGGTGGCTTGATCAGCACCCGATTCCGAGCCCATCAGCAGCTCGTCTGCGCGGAATTGTTCTGATTCGATGACAACACCGTCCCGTCGCTCGTGGTGATGGAGCAGTTCAGCCTGCTGACCAGGAACAGGCTGGAAGCCTGTACCGAGCCGACCTCCGACGTCGAAATCGGCGTCACGGTTAAAGACCAGGGGATATAGACGTTGCGCTGCGTTCGGCGTCGACCGGAGGCATCGACGTAGGTCACCGTGATGATGTCACCGGGCGCCTTGGCGCCGGTGACGGAGTAGGTCACCTGGCGGGGACCCACCGGGGCCGGCGGCGGAGGCGGGGGCGGTGGTGGGGGCGGCGGCGCGGGGGGCTCCGGCGGCGGCGGCGCCTCGGTCACGACGGGCGGGGGCGGCGGTTCGGGTGTCACCGTGACCGTCTCGGTCGGTGGCGGAGGAGGTGGTGGCGGCGGCGGCGGAACCTCGCTGGTCGGCGGCGGGGGCGGGGTGATCTCATCCTGCACCGGAGGCTGACTGGTGGCACTCGACGGCGCAGCCACTTCGCTGGGGTCCGATCTGGTCACCAACAACGAGACCGAGACCACCAGCGAGATCGCGGCGATGATGGCCGTGACGCCGACGACCCACGGCCACTTCGGTGGAGAAAGGTCAGCGGGCGGCTCGGCGCCCTGGTCGTAACTGTCGTAGTCGTAGAGTTCCAGATCAGCCGGGATGAAGGGGGCGATGGCATACTGCTCGGACTCCGGCGCGGAGTAGGCCCGCGAGAAACCGGTATCGGTCAATTCATCGGGTGCCTCGTCCCTCGGGTGACCACCCGGGACCTGATCCGGCGGATTCGGCCCGCTCATCCTGTGCCTATCCTCTTTCGACAGCCGGTTAGCGGCCTTCCGGCCCACATCGGCACGACATTACCGAACACGGCGCTGGACGGGCTTCGCAGCACACCGCGCCACGGCCAGATAACTCCCGGATCGTGATCTTTGACCTCGAGCTCGCGCCGTGATCGTAAGATCGCCGGTCTGCTCAGTGTTTCTCAGGCCCGACGTAGTACTCGAACACCAGACCCGACACCGCAGCCAGAACGGCTACCACACCGGTGAAGATCAGCCACGGCAACCACAGCGCTGCCCCCACGGCCGCCGTCGAGAAGGCCAACGCGATGAGTATCGGCCACCAGCTGTGCGGTGAAAAGAACCCCAACTCACCGGCCCCGTCGGCGACGTCAGCCTGCGCGTAATCCTCCGGGCGGGTGTCGAGGCGGCGGGCCACGAACCGGAAGAACGTGCCGATGATCGTCGCCAGGCCCGCGGTCAGCACCAGGGCGGTCGTACCCGTCCATTCCACGCCGTAGGGCGCGAAAAAGGCCGTTGACGCCCCGTAGGCGATCGCGGCGAGACCGAAGAAACCGGTGAGAATTTCGAAAAGCCGGGCTTCAATACGCATGCCGTTTCCCCTGTTCGCTCAGTTACCGGCCTGGGAAGCCGCCTGCGGCGGTGATTTCACCTGTTCGCCGCGCCGGGTATCGAAGGGTTTGGTGCTGGTGGCCACCGGCGACTGGTTGATCGCGCTCAACGCCGCGGCATTGCTGTCACCGGCGATCCGGGCCTGCAGGTAGGTGGTGAAATCGCTGGCCGACACCACCCGGACTTCGAAGTTCATCATTGCGTGGTAGGTGCCGCACATTTCGGCACACCGTCCGACGAAGGCACCGGTCTGGGTGATCTCGGAAATCTGCCAGATGTTTTCCGAGTGGTTCTCCTTCGGGTTCGGGAATACGTCGCGCTTGAACAGGAATTCCGGCACCCAGAAGGAGTGGATCACGTCGGCGGAGGCTTGCTGGAATTCGATGCGCTTGCCTGCCGGCAGTACCAGGACGGGGATCTCGTCGCTGGTTCCGATCGTCTCGACCTTGTTGAAGTTCAGGTAACTGCGGTCCTCGGGGTTCATGCCCCGGATCGGTCCGACCTTTTCCTCGCCGTGAATGTCCTCGCCCTCGGGCTTGGAGATCATCGCGGCCTTGCGCGCCGGGTCGGCGCCGTCGTAGTTGAAGGAACCGTCTTTAAAAGCGATCTTCTGGTAGCCGAACTTCCAGTTCCATTGGAACGCGGTGACGTCGATCACGACCTCGGGGTTCGACTCCTTCTCGAGGACCCGGTTCTGCACGACAACGGTGAAGTAGAACAGTACCGAAATGATCAGGAAGGGCACCACCGTCAGCGCCAGTTCCAGGGGCATGTTGTAGCCGAATTGGCGCGGCAGTTCGGTTTGTCCCGGTTTCTTGCGGTGGTAGGCGGCAGTCCAGAACATCAGGCCCCAGACCACGACACCGACGATCAGGGCGGCGATCACCGATCCCAGCCACAGGTTGCGCATGAGGTGGCTTTCCGGCGTGATGCCGTTAGGCCACCCGAGTCCGAACACGTGCCGCCAGTCGCAGCCACTGAGGGTCACTGCCAGCACCGCGAGCGTGACGCTGGTGAGCACCGCGCGGCGCCCCCGTGAGCGGGTCGAGGTAGTGCTGGGCCTGCGTGGTGTCACCGTGGCACCTCCTGGGTCACAAGCTGGGCCGATGGTGTCGAACGACCCGGTGATCAGCACCGGCGGGAATCACCCGAACACACACCTGCACCCGAATACTACGCAGCGTAGACCACCGATCAACGGCAGGCGGACACACCTGGCGATTCGGTCGGTTGCGAGTTCATTCGAACCCCGCAGATCGGGCATACTGGGCCGGGTGTGTGGACTGCTTGCACTGGTAGGGCCGACGGCGAGCACGATCACCACTGAGACCACCGATGCTGTGGCCGGTGCCTCCCACCTGATGCGGCACCGCGGCCCCGACGAACCGGGCACCTGGACCGGGGAACACGTGGTCCTGGGGTTCAACCGGCTGTCGATCATCGACATCGCCCACTCCCATCAGCCGCTGCGGTGGGGGCCGCCGTCCGCGCCCGACCGCTACACGCTGGTGTTCAACGGCGAGATCTACAACTATCTGGAGTTACGGGCTCAATTGCAGTCCGAATTCGGGGCGACCTTTGCCACCGACGGCGACGGCGAGGCCATTGTCGCCGCCTATCACCACTGGGGCGTCGAATCGCTGAGCCGACTGCGGGGCATGTTCGCATTCGCACTGTGGGACACCGAGCGCTCAGAGTTGTTCTGCGCGCGTGACCCGTTCGGAATCAAACCGCTGTTCATGGCGACCGGGGTGGGCGGCACCGTGGTCGGGAGCGAGGAGAAGTGCCTGCTCGACTTGGCCGGGGTTCTCGGCCTCGACACCGACATCGACCGCCGGGCGCTGCAGCACTACACGGTGCTGCAGTACGTGCCCGAACCCGAGACGCTGCACCGGGGGGTGCGCCGCCTGGAATCCGGCTGCTACGCGATGATCCGGCCCGACTGCCCGCCCGAGGTGACCCGGTACTTCCGGCCCCGATTCAGTGCCGTCGGATTCGCGGCCGGAACGGAGCAGGCCCGCTATGACGAAATCACCGCGGTGCTTGAGGATTCGGTCGCCAAGCACATGCGCGCCGACGTCACCGTTGGAGCGTTTTTGTCCGGCGGTATCGATTCCACCGCGATCGCTGCGCTGGCGATTCGGCACAACCCCGAGCTGATCACCTTCACCACCGGCTTTGAGCGCGAAGGGTTTTCCGAGGTAGATGTCGCGGTCGCCTCCGCCGAGGCCATCGGTGCGCGCCACATCACGAAGGTGGTCAGCCAGTCGGAATTCGTCGCCGCGCTACCGGAAATAGTCTGGTACCTCGACGAACCGGTGGCCGACCCGGCACTGGTTCCACTGTTCTTCATCGCGCGAGAGGCGCGTAAACACGTCAAGGTCGTTCTGTCCGGGGAAGGCGCCGACGAACTCTTCGGCGGCTACACGATCTACCGGGAACCGTTGTCGCTCCGAGGATTCAACTATCTCCCGCGGTCTGTTCGTGCAACGCTCGGCAGGGCGTCACAACCGCTGCCCGAGGGCATGCGGGGCAAAAGCCTGCTGCATCGCGGCTCGCTGACATTGGAGGAGCGCTACTACGGAAACGCCCGCAGTTTCTCCGATGAGCAATTGCGCGCGGTGTTGCCCGATTTCAACCCGGCGTGGACCCATACCGATGTCACCGCGGCCATTTACGCGCAGTCCCGCGGCTGGGATCCGGTTGCCCGGATGCAGCACCTCGATCTGTTCACCTGGCTGCGCGGAGACATCCTGGTCAAGGCCGACAAGATGACGATGGCGAACTCGCTGGAATTGCGGGTCCCGTTTCTGGACCCGGAGGTATTCGCGGTGGCCGCCCGGTTGCCGGTCGAGCAGAAGATCACCCGCGCCACCACCAAGTACGCCCTTCGCCGGGCACTGGAGCCGATCGTTCCTCCCCATGTGCTCAACCGAGCGAAGCTGGGTTTCCCGGTGCCGATCCGGCACTGGCTACGCGCCGGAGAGTTGATGGACTGGGCCTACGGCACGATCGAGCGCTCGGCGGCCGGTGGCCTTATCAATCTTCCGGCGGTGCGCATCATGCTCGACGAGCACCGCCTCGGCGGCGCCGATCACAGCCGGCGGTTGTGGACGGTGCTGATCTTCCTGCTGTGGTACGCGATCTTCGTCGAACGCAGCGTGGTGCCGAAGATCAGCGAGCCGCACTACCCGGTGCGGCTGTAGACCCTCATCGGGTGTGCACGCCGAGAGCCCCCGAGATCTCCGCGGCGGCACCGGTGCCATAGGCCTCGGCCAGCCGGGTGGTGGCGGCGTCGAGGTCCCACGTCCACTCCTGGGTGCCGGTGGTCTCCAGCACCAGCACCGCCACCAACGAGCCCAGTTGCGCGGAGCGTTCCAGGTCAAGTCCGACACCGCGGCCCGTCAAAAATCCGGCCCGAAACGCATCCCCGACTCCGGTCGGGTCGACCCGTGCGGTTTCCGGCACCACCGGCACGTGGATAGCGGTGCCGTCGGCGCTGACCAGGTCGACCCCGTCGGCTCCCAGCGTGGTGACCCGCAGACCGACCTGTGACCCTACGTCGGCATCGGTCCAGCCGGTCTTGGACAGCATCAGGTCCCACTCGTAGTCGTTGCTGAACAGGTAGGTGGCCCCGTCAACCAGTCGGCGAATTTCCTCGCCGCCGAGCCGGGCCAGTTGCTGGGAGGGATCGGCGGCGAAGGCCAGGCCCAGTGTCCGGCATTCGTCGGTGTGGGCGACCATCGCGTCGGGATCATTGGCCCCGACGATGACCAGGTCCGGCCTGCCGGTTGCGGCTATCACGTCGCTCAGCTTGATGTTTCGAGCCTGCGACATCGCGCCCGGGTAGAAGGAGGCGATCTGTGCCATGTCGACATCGGTGGTGCACACGAACCGGGCTGTGTGCTGGGTGTCGGAGATCAGCACGCCGTCACAGTTGACGCCCGCGGCCTCCAGCCATTCGCGATAGTCGGTGAAGTCGATACCGGCCGCCCCCACAAGCACCGGACGCCCGCCCAGCACACCGATGGCGTACGCCATGTTTCCGGCAACGCCGCCCCGGCGCACCGTGAGGTCATCGACCAGAAAGCTCAACGACACCTTGTTCAGGTGCTCGGCGAGCAGCTGCTCGGAGAACTTCCCGGGAAACCGCATCAGGTGGTCGGTTGCAATGGATCCGGTCACCGCGATGGTCACGAGGCCTCCACCTTTCATTTCCGCTACATCTCTTCTGCTACGGCTCCTCGGCTACCGCCGAGCTACGTCACACTACCCGCGGTCGCGCCGCCACCCATCCCGGCGGCGGTGCGCTAGCCTGCGTACGCGTCCCGACTCGCGCTCGAATCGCCCGCGAGCCGACAACCTCCAGGAGACGAAACGATGGCCGGCCCGTATCCGCCGCACCCCCCCGGCGGTGCCGAGGGCCAAAGGTTTCCCACGCCGCCCGGGTACGGCGGTGAGCCCTATCCCTACCCGGGGGTCTACCCCGGTCCGTTGCCGCCGCCCGTCGGGTTCGTAAAGCCACCGGGTCACCGGCGGGCGCTGTGGTGGAGTCTGCTGGCCGTTGCACTGGCCGGGGCCCTCGTCGCCGCCGTCCTGGCCGCTGGGGGTGACCGATCCACGTCCGGGGCGACGGGATTCACCGACCAATCTGCGAAGGTGGCGATACAGGGTTACCTGACCGCGCTCTCGGACGGCGACACCGAGACCATCGCCCGTAACAACCTGTGCGGCATGTTCGACGGGGTCAAGGACCGCAGATCCGATCTGGCGCTGGCCAGGTTGGCCAGCGACGCGTTCGGTAAGCAATTCGCCCGAGCCGAAGTCGTGTCGATCGACGAGATCGTGCTGTCGTCGTCATACCAGGCGCAGGCGCTGTTCACCATGCGGGTGAGCCCGGCCAGCACCTCGCGCAGATCCCGCGACGAGGAGCAGGGTGTGGCTCAACTCCTGCGCCAGGACGGTCAGCTGCTGGTGTGCTCATATCTGTTGCGCACGACCGCCCAGTACTGAGCGGTCCAGTACTGAACGGTCCAGTACTGAACGGTCCAGTGCTGACCGGTCCAAATCTGACCGGTCCCAGACCGAAAAGTCAGTTGAACGAGTCGCCGCAGGCGCAGGATCCGCCGGCGTTCGGGTTATCGATCGTGAAGCCCTGCTTCTCAATGGTGTCGACGAAGTCGATGGAGGCACCCTGCACGTACGGGGCGCTCATCCGGTCGACCGTCAGCATCACTCCGCCGAAATCGGCGACCAGGTCGCCGTCGAGGTCGCGATCATCGAAGAACAGGTTGTAGCGCAGGCCCGCGCATCCTCCGGGTTGCACGGCGATGCGGAGCGCGAGGTCAGTGCGGCCCTCCTGGTCCAGCAGGGATTTGGCCTTGACGGCTGCGGCGTCGGTCATGGTCACGCCGTGTGTCTCGGTCGAGGCGGCCGTATCAACAGACTGGACCTGGTCGGACTGGATCTGATCAGATGGGGACATTACTTCTCCCTTGTGCACTGGAGTGGGGTTCGGTGGAACGCCTACCTACCCAACGCTACCTGGTATCGGGCCTATTCCCTCGACAGTCCGGCCGCGGTGCGCTCAGCCAGGCCCTCAAGCTGTGCGGCGGCGTCGTCGATCGCCGCCTGAACCGACCCCGCGTAGTCGGCCAGTGCATGGGCCGCGGTGATGCCCGCCGCCTCACGGGCGGCTGGCGCCAGATCCACCTGACCAGCCAGCACCAGCACCGTCGTGCCATCCGGCCTGGCCGCGCCGGCCAGGGCACCGACGACTTTGCCGTGCAGCGACTGCTCGTCGAGACGACCCTCCCCGGTCACGATCAGGTCGGCCCGGGCGATCTGATCGGCCAACCCGGTATGAGCTGCGACCAGGCCGGCGCCCGATTCACGACCCGCGCCCAGCGCCAGCAGCGCCGCACCGAGCCCGCCGGCGGCGCCGGCTCCCGGAATCGTTGACACGGCGCGGCCCGCCACGGCCTCGAGTCTCCCCGCCCACTCGGTCAGCCGTTGCTCCAGCAGCACCACGGTGGTCGGGTCGGCGCCCTTCTGCGGGCCGAACACCGGTGCCGCTCCGCGGGGGCCCAACAGCGGGTGCTCCACATCGGTGGCCACGATCAGCCTGACCTCCGCGAGCCGACGGCCGGCATCCGCAAGTCCCCCGAGGGCCTCCACCATTCCCCGGCCGCCGTCCGTACAGGCACTGCCGCCCAGACCCACGACAACGGTGCGCACGCCGGTACGCACCGCGGCGTCAATCAACTGCCCGACACCTCTGCTGTGCGCAACAACAGCGGTGTGCACCGTCGGCGGGCCGCCGAGCAACCCCAGACCACAGGCCTGGGCGCACTCGATGTAGGCCGTCGACGTGTGCGGGTCCAGGGCCCATTCGGCGTCGACGGCGTTGTCCAGTGGGCCACTCACCCGGTTGCGCCGGCGGACAATCCCCGGATGTCCGGCGACGAGCACGTCGACGAAACCCGGCCCACCATCGGATTGGGGTGCCCTGATCAGCCGGTCTGCGGGACGGCCTCGACGCCACCCCGCGGCGATAGCATCGGCGGCCGCTACCGCGGTCAGACTCTCCCCGAAGCAATCCGGGGCGATCAACACCCGCAGGCCCGCACCGGCTCCTCGTGGCGTCATCCCAGCAGGGTAAGGCCCGGCATCGTGAGCCGCATTCCGCGCTGGGGCCACGGCGAAGTAACCTGACGGGCGTGAGATTGTTGGGCCGCCGCAAAGACGACGACGCCGAGGGCGCCCCGGCCGTCGCGACCGCCCCGGTTCCGGAGCCCACGGCCGGTGCCACCGCACCCAAGGGCCGGCCAACCCCGAAGCGCAACGAGAGCACCAAGCGCCGCGGTCCGATCGCTCCCGCTCCCGCGACCGCTTCCGAGGCACGCAAGCGACGCAAGGAACTGCGCTCCACGATGACCAAGGAGGAGAAGAAGGCCGAGAAGATCAAGCGGCGCGCGGCGATGGGCCAGCGCCGGGAGCGAATGATGGCCGGCGAGGAGGCCTACCTGCTGCCGCGCGACCAAGGGCCGATTCGTCGCTACGCGCGTGACATCGTGGACTCCCGACGCAATGTACTCGGACTGTTCATGCCCTCCGCGCTGCTGCTGCTCTTCATCATGCTGGCGATGCCGAAGGTGCAGATTCTGATCTCGCCCGCGATGCTGCTGCTGATGATGGTGATGGTGATCGACGCGCTTTTCCTGGCCCGAAAGGTGAACAGGGCCGTTGACGCCAAGTTCCCCGACAACACCGAAACCCACTTCAAACTCGGTATGTATGCCGCGAGCCGCGCTTCGCAGATGCGCAGGATGCGGGCGCCCCGGCCGGCTGTCTCGCTCGGCACCAAGATCGCTTGAGCACCCGCAGCGTGCGCACGCTGGTACTCGGCGGAATCCGGTCGGGCAAGTCGCGGTGGGCCGAAGAAGCGCTCGCATCGACTCATTCGGTGCGCTACATCGCCACCGGACCCACTGCGGACTCGGACGCCGCGTGGGCGCGCCGGATCATCGACCATAGGCAAAGACGCCCGCCGCACTGGATCACCGTCGAAAGTGCCGATGTGGCAACCCAATTGCGGGCGGATCCCGATATCCCGGCCTTGGTCGACGACCTGGGCGGCTGGCTTACCGCGACACTGGACCACCGTTGCTGGGACGACGCGCCGATCAACCCCGAGGTCGACGATCTGGTCGCGGCGATCAGCGGATTTCATGCTCCGCTAGCGCTGGTCAGCCCTGAGGTGGGCCTGACGGTAGTGCCGATGACCGCGGCGGGCCGCCGTTTCACCGACGAACTCGGCGCACTCAACCAACGCCTCGCCGCGTGCTGCGAGCGGGTCGTGCTGATTGTGGCCGGTCAGCCGGTCTGGATAAAGCCCACCCCGACGGCCACAGCGCCGTGATCGACTTCGCCGACATTCCCCCACTGGACGGACGGGCCGGTGCCGCGGCGCGTCGCCGACAGGACCTGCTGACCAAACCACCCGGTTCCCTGGGTCGCCTCGAAGATCTGTCCATCTGGGTGGCTTCATGCCAGGGCGACTGCCCACCAAAGCAATTCGAGCGCGCGCGCATCGTGGTGTTCGCCGGCGACCACGGGGTCGCAGGTACGGGCGTGTCAGCCTATCCACCAGAAGTCACCGCCCAGATGGTGGCCAATATTGAAGCCGGCGGTGCGGCGATCAACACCCTCGCCGAGGCTGCCGGGGCGACGGTGCGGGTGGTGGATATGGCGGTGGACCGTGACCAGTCGCCCGGCGACGCCACCACGACGCACAAGGTGCGACGCTCCAGCGGCAACATCGCCACCGAGGACGCTCTGCTTCTCGATGAAGCGATCGCCGCTATCGAAGCCGGCCGCCGGATCGCCGATGACGAGGTGGACGCCGGCGCCGACCTCCTGATCGTCGGCGATATGGGCATCGGGAACACCACCGCCGCAACGACCCTGATCGCCGCGCTGATCGGCACCGAACCGGTGGCTGCGGTGGGCCGCGGCACCGGTATCGACGACGCCGCATGGTCGCGCAAGACGGCAGCGGTTCGCGACGCGCTGTACCGGTCCCGGGACCGCCGTGATGACCCGGTCGCACTCCTGGCTGCCTGCGGCGGCGCCGATCTTGCCGCGATAGCCGGTTTCTGTGCCCAATCCGCGGTTCGACGCACGCCACTACTACTTGACGGGGTGGTGGTCACCGCGGCGGCACTGGTGGCCGACCGCATGGCGCCGGGCGCTCGAGCGTGGTGGCGAGCCGGGCACCGCTCCCCCGAGCCGGCCCATTCCCTGGCGCTGGCTGAACTCGGACTGGACCCCATCGTCGATCTCGGACTGCGCCTCGGTGAGGGCACCGGCGCGGCGGTGGCGTTGCCGATCCTGCGTGCCGCGGTGTCCCTGCTGGCCTCGATGGCGACTTTCACCGACGCCGGGGTGTCGCAGCGGCTGGGCCCGGATCTCTCGTGATCGCCGCCATGGCAGGAGCTTTCGCCTTCGGCACGGTGTGGCCCATTCGCCGCGATACCTCCCCGGGCCAGGCCACGATCACCGCGCTGCCTGTTGTCGGCATAGTGCTGGGAATGGTGGCGGCGGCCACGATGTGGGTGGGTTCGTGGGCCTTCGGCCCGCAACACCTGCTGGTCGGACTTCTCGTCGTCGCCATGCTGCTGCTGGGGACCCGCGGCCTGCACATCGACGGCCTGGCCGACACCGTCGACGGGTTGGGCTGTTACGGCCCGCCCGAGCGCGCCCTGACAGTGATGCGCGAAGGCTCCGCCGGACCGTTCGGCGTCGCCGCGATCGCAGTGCTCATCGCGGCCCAGGCGGCCGCCTTCGCAGCGATGCCCCCGAATTTGTCCGGGCTGGCCGCGGTCGTGACCGCGGTGACCGCTGGCCGGGTCGCCGCGGTACTGGCCTGCCGCACCGGGGTGCCGGCCGCCACCGGCAGCGTGCTGGGCGGCGGCGTTGCGGGCACCCAGTCGGTCGCCACCGTCGCCGCATGGGTGGTGTTGGTCGCCGGACTGGCCGGGTTAGCCACCCCACGGATCTGGCAGGGACCGGTGGTCGTGACGGCCGCCCTGATGATCTCGGCGATCGTCGTCACCCATTGCGTGCGCCGTTTCGGCGGCATCACCGGCGATGTGCTCGGGGCCACAATTGAACTGACGACCACACTGGTCGCGGTGGGCCTGGTGATCCGGCCGTGAGTTAACGGACCACGACCGGACAACCTGACGTAGCCTAAACGACCGCGGATACTGAGGGGGCGCGATGAGCGAAGGCACCGGCCCGCCCGGCCCGGAATGGTTCGAGCAGATAGCCCACAACAGTGGCGTGATCTTCTACGCACTGCGGATTCATCCCGACGTCGCTTTTGAATACCTCGGTTCCGCACTGCCGGCGCGACTGGGGATACCGGTCGCCGACGGGACCGTGGACTCTGCGGCGGTGCTGGACCGCATCGACCCCGAATCCGCGGAACAGATGGCCGCGACCCTGGCCATGACTCCGGGGCAGGAATTGACGGTAGATCTGAAATGGCAACACGTTGAAGGCCGTTCGGTCTACAGCAGGGCATGGCTGCGGGCCCTGCAACGCCCCGACGGTTCGGTGATCCAGGAGGGCGTCGTACTCGACATCACCGAACTTCGGGAGGTGGAGACCGATCTGCGGCGGTCCGAGGAGCGCAACCGCCTGCTTGCGGAGAACGCCTGGGACGTCATCTGGACGATGGCACTCGACGGCAAGGTCACCTACGTCAATCCGGCTGTCGAACGGGTGCGCGGCATCACCGTCGAAGAGGCGATGCGCCAGACACCCGAGGAGATCAACCCTCCGGAGTCCGCAGCCCGGGTGGCCGAACACTTTCAGCAGGTTTTCGCCGCAATCCAGGCCGGCACACCACCGCCGAACTTTCGCGGGGAGATCGAGTACTACCGCAAGGACGGATCGATCATGACCGGTGAACTCCAGGTCATCGCGAATCGCGATGCCACCGGCCAGGTTGTGGAGCTGGTCGGCGTTACCCGAGATATCAGTGACCGCAAGGCTTTTGAGGCCGAACTACGCAATCACGCGGTCACCGACACCCTCACCGGTGCGTGGAATCGCCGCCAGGGCACCGAGTTACTCGCCGCGGACCTGACCGCTCGCCGCCCCGGCAACGCACTGTCGCTACTCATGCTGGACATCGACAACTTCAAGACCGTCAACGACAGCTTCGGCCATCAGGCCGGCGACCACGTCCTCATCGAGGTGGCCGGTCGGCTGCGCCGAGGGCTGCGCGGCAACGACATGGTCGCCCGCTGGGGCGGCGAGGAGTTCGTCGTGCTCCTGCGCGACTGCGCCCTGCCCGAGGCGCTGACGCTCGCCGAGGGAATCCGCGCCGAGATCGCCGAGGTACCCTTCGGCGCACTCGGTCGACTCACCGTCAGTATCGGCGTCGCGGAAGTCCGGGCCGACGAGGACCTGGCCTCCTGGCTGGAGCGTGCCGACCAAGCCCTCTACCGAGCGAAACGAGCGGGCCGCAACGGGGTCGCGGCCGCGGAGGCGGACTGACGACCCCTGCTCAGCGCAGCCGCGTCATCCAGTCGTGGGTATCGGCGAAGGTACCCCGTTGGATGCCGGTGAGAGTGTCGCGCAACGCCATCGTCACTTCACCGGGGGTGCCGTCACCCACGGTGAAGTCACCGTCGCCGTACTTGACATGGGACACCGGGGTGATCACGGCCGCGGTGCCACAGGCGAACACCTCGGTGATCTCTCCGGCGGCGACGCCCTTGCGCCACTCCTCGACGTCGATCTTGCGTTCCTCAACCGGGAAGCCGGCATCGCCGGCCAGTTGCAGCAACGAATCGCGGGTGATACCGGGCAGGAGCGAACCACTGAGTTCCGGGGTGACCAATCGCGCCGAACCGCCACTGCCGAACACGAAGAACAGGTTCATCCCGCCCATCTCTTCGACGTAGCGGCGTTCGATGGCGTCCAGCCACACCACCTGATCGCAGCCGTGCTCGGCGGCCTGAGCCTGCGCAAGCAGCGAGGCCGCATAGTTGCCGCCGAACTTCGCCGCACCGGTGCCACCGGGACTAGCGCGCACATACTCGGTCGACAACCACACGCTGACCGGTTTGATACCGCCCTTGAAATACGCCCCCGCCGGAGACCCGATCACCAGATAGCGGTACTCCGCCGACGGCCGCACCCCGAGTCCGGGTTCGGTGGCGATGATGAAGGGCCGCAAATACAACGACTGCTCACCGCCCGCCGGGGGCACCCACGCGTGATCCACGGCGATCAGCGCCCGAAGCGACTCCAGGAAGAGCTCATCGGGTAACTCCGGAATCGCCAGCCGCCGGGCCGAGGAGCGCAGCCGCGTCGCGTTGGCGTCGGGGCGGAAGGAGACGATCGAGCCGTCGGCCCACCGGTAGGCCTTGAGCCCTTCGAAGATCTCCTGCGCGTAATGAAGGACGATCGCGGAGGGATCCAGTTGGATCGGGCCGTAGGGCAGCACCCGGGCGTCATGCCATCCGCGATCGCGGGTGTAGAGCACCGAGATCATGTGGTCGGTGTAGAACCTGCCGAACCCCGGATCGGCCAGGATCTGCTCCCGCTGAGCCGCACTCGCCGGATGCGCGGTGCGCTCAACGGTGAACTTGAGCGGGACATCCGGCCGATCAGGGGACATAGCGGGATTGTATAACCGGCTTCACCGCGTCTTGACGTCGACGAAGGGTGGCCTGATGACCTCACATTCCAGTGCCCGGCCCCGCACATCGACGCTGACCACGTCGCCGTCATCCACCCCGGCGTCGGTATCGACGAGCGCGAGCGCGATCCCGACGTTGCGGGTCGGCGAGAACGTACCCGAAGTCGTAATACCCACCGGCGTTGACCCGATCAGCACGGCCATCTCGGCGCGGGGCACGCCCCGGCCGATCGCCCTCAGCCCACGCAGGAGTCGCCGCGGGCCGGCCTGCTTTTCGGCCAACAGAGCGTCGCGTCCCCAGAAGTCGTCCTTGGACCAGCCCAC